>Ga0307374_10000125_pt1 | contig 135026 bp, 128 predicted proteins | sample OX3MG_FD_202532 | JGI IMG/M metagenome (GOLD analysis project Ga0307374, IMG submission 202532) | Soil microbial communities from Risofladan, Vaasa, Finland - OX-3 | ecosystem: Environmental > Terrestrial > Soil > Coastal area > Acid sulfate soil | place: Finland: Risofladan, Vaasa...
AGCCCTCCGGCAACGACATTTCTCTTGATTGGGCCTAACGGCAACAGCTAGGATCACGGCAAGGAAGACGGATCAATACGAAGACGACGGCTTACGTCAGGTGTTGCAATAGCTACTTGATGTCGGGGCTTCTTTATCGAGCTCAAGGCTCTTCAGAATCGGGCAAGGGTCCGTTTCGGATCGAGATCGGCAGCTCTTGACCAGCCCTAGCAGCGCCCGTTCGATAGCCTTCAGCGAATTGATCTTGGAGCGCACATCGGCGATTTTCTCTTCCGCCTTGCGCTTGACCTGGCCGCATTTGGACTTGCGGCTCACCTGAAGCTTGAGCAAGCTCATGATTTCCTCAAGGGTAAATCCCAGGTCCTGCGCGTTCTTGATGAAGCGAATCTTCTTGATCGCCTCCCCGGAATACAAGCGATAGCCCGACTCGCGATGGCCCTCGGGAGATACCAAGCCCCTCCGCTCGTAATAGCGGATGGTCTGAATATTGACCCGCGCTCGTTTGGCGATCGCTCCTATCTGAAGATAGCGCTCGGACATTGATCTTGCCCTCCCTGCTCTTAAGTATGGACTCTATATCATGGTATAGAGTCAAGGCCCATAATCCATTGCAGGCGCAGCAGATTCCGCCTCGGAGGTAGGCGCAATATCCACCTTAAATGAGGTCAGCCGTGGTCCGAAGAACCGGGACCCCTCACCTCTTTAAGTCGGCGGCGCTACAGGCTCAACTTCCCGATAGCCCGGCTTTTAGGAGGAAGGGCGCGCCGCTTTAAGAGCCCTGAGTTCGGCCGCGGCCCAGTCTCCCGGGGTGCTCCTCTTGCCGTGCGTGATTTCGCCGCTGCGCAGGGCGCTGTCGAGCCGCGCCCACTTGTCCGGGGACAACCTCGTCCCGGACTGAGAAAGTTTTTTCTTGAGGTGGAAAAGACTTTTTTCAATATTGCCGCAGGTGTCGAGCGTTGACGCGTAGAAGGTCCGGGCGTCTTTGAAGAACTCCATTTCGAACTTATGCTGCGCGCGGGTATCGGTCATGAGGGGCTCCTTGCGGCTGGAACGAGGCGACGTCGTTTCTATTGTATCATTAATTCACATGAAGCCTTCCACGGACGCGGATGAATGGCTCGATGAGGCCGGCGCCGTTTCCCGCCCCAGGGCAGCCAAAAAAAAGATTCTAAGCCGCGCGAAAATACTTTCGCCTGAAGAGGGCAACGGCACCGTGACGGAAATTTTCCCAAATCAGAGCGCCGTGCGCCTCGACCAAGAGGCGCGGCCGGCGCTGTGCCGCTACAGGATGGCGACGCTCGCCTTCGGCGCCGTCCATAGGGAAAGATCCCCGGTTTGCGTCGGCGACCGCGTGCGCGTCGAGGCCGGCGTCATCGTGGGGCGCTGCGAGCGCCGCAACCGGTTGATCCGTCCGGCCCCGAACGCCCGCGACCCGCTGCTCCACGTCCTGGCCGCCAACGTCGACTGCCTGGTCGTCGTGGCCGCGGCGCGCGAGCCGGGGTTCTCCGCCGGCATTGTCGATCGTTTCCTAGTGGCGGCCTCGGCCCAAAAAATACAGCCGATTCTCTGCGTCAATAAATCCGATTTGATCAAACAAGACGAGGCGCGGGAGTGGTCCCATTATCCGGCCGCCGGGGTCGCGGTCGTTGAGACCAGCGCCAAGGGGGGAAGCGGCCTTGAGCGCCTCATGGCTCTCTTGCAAGGCAAGGCCGTTGTGTTCTGCGGGCACTCCGGGGTCGGAAAGACCTCGCTGCTGCGCCGCCTGCTCTCGGACGAGAGCTACGGCCGGGTCGGAGCCGTCAGCGCGGCAAGCGACAAGGGACGCCATACGACATCGGGAGCGGTGCTCCTTGCCGGCCCGGACGGCTCAAGCTTCATCGACACGCCGGGAGTGATGAACTTCGGCTTGCTCGACGTCGCGCGGGGCGAGCTCTTGGCGCATTTCCCGGAGCTTCATGCCGCGGCCGCGGGCTGCGCCGCGGACTGCGCTCATGATGAAGAACCCGCGTGCGCCCTACGCGCTTTGCCCCGCTACGCCAGCTATCGCGAGATACGGCGTTCCCTCGCCAAGAATGGATGACGCTCTTTCCGGCCGCCTTGCCCTGGCCCTTGAACGCCGCTCGGCGCTGCTGAGCCGGCTGCGCGCCGAAGAGACCAACGCCTACCGGCTCTTTCATGGCAGCGCGGAGGGCCATCCCGGCTTGACGGTGGATCGCTACGGCGACTTGCTGTTGGCGCAGAGCTTCCATAGTCCGCTGGCGCCGGCGCAGCTCGAAGCGTTGGAAACTTTCTACGCCGGAGCCTTGCCGGGCTCGACGGTGGTCTACAACGATCGCAGCCGGCCCAACTCGCGCGTCGCCAACGAGCTTTCGCCCGCGCTCATGGCCGTCGCGACGGCGCCGCGCCTGGCGCGGGAATTGGGCGTGAATTACCGCATCCGGGCGCGGCACGCCGGCCAGGACCCGTGGCTCTTTCTGGATCTGCGCGCCGCGCGGCGCCGGGTGATGCAAGAGGCGGCGGGAAAGTCGCTGCTCAATGTCTTCGCCTACACCTGCGGCGTGGGCGTCGCCGCCGCGAAGGCGGGCGCTAGCTGCGTGGTGAACGTGGATTTCGCGCGCTCCAGCCTCGTGGTCGGCGAGGAGAACGCCAGGCTCAACGATCTGCCCATCCGGATGAGCTTCGTGCAGAGCGACGCCTTTGCCGCCCTGCGCCAGCTTTCCGGGCTGGGCCAGCCCCGAGTCGTGCGCGGCAGACGCCTGCCGCATTTCGACAAACTGGAAAAACGGCAATTCGACATGGTGTTTCTTGATCCGCCTCCCTACGCCAAGAGCCCGTTCGGCGTGGTGGATTTGATCAATGACTATCCGGCGGTATTTAAACCCGCTCTTCTCTGCGTCGCCGAGGGCGGCAGCATGATCTGCTGCAATAACGTGGCCCAGGCCGCTCGCGAGGCGTGGATAGACCAGCTCGAACGCAGCGCCCGCAAAGCCGGCCGTCCGATTCGCGAGGTGGAGCGGATTGATCCGGAAAGCGATTTTCCCAGCTACGACGGGCGGCCGCCTCTGAAGATGGCGCTGCTGCGGCCTTAGCTCCGGAATTGCTACGATAGTCGTCCAAGCAAGCCATGGACTTTTCTTCCTTCAACTTCGATTCTAAGATCTCCGCCGGCATCAGAGCGCTCGGATACTCCCAGCCGACGCCCATCCAGCGCCAGTCCATCGCGCCCATACTCCAAGGCCGCGACGTGCTGGGATTGGCGCAGACCGGGACCGGAAAGACCGCGGCTTTCGCGCTGCCCATTCTCCAGCGCCTGCTCGCGGGCCCCCGCGGCGTCGCGCGGGCGCTTGTCCTGGCGCCGACGCGCGAACTGGCCGACCAAATCCGGGAATCCTTCCGCGGCCTGGGCCTTGAGACCGGATTGCGCAGCCTGACGGTATACGGCGGAGTCGGCTTTAGCCCGCAGGTGGCGGGCTTGAGAAAAGGAGTCGAAATCGTCGTGGCCTGCCCCGGCCGCCTGCTCGATCATCTCGAGCACGGCACCATCAACGTGTCGCGCCTCGAAGTCCTGGTGATTGACGAGGCGGATCGCATGTTCGACATGGGATTTTTGCCCAGCGTCAGAAAAATCATCAAACGCCTGCCTCCGCGGCGGCAGACCCTGCTCTTTTCGGCAACCATGCCGGACGATATCCGCGGGCTGGCTCACGAAATTCTGCGCGACCCCGTCACCGCGCAGGCCGATCTCGGCGTGCCGCTGACGACGGTGACCCACGCGCTCTATCCCGTGCCCGAGCATTTAAAATCCGATCTGCTCTCGCGCCTGCTCAAGGGGACGGGCGAAGGCTCGGTGCTGATCTTCATGCGCACCAAGCACCGCGCCAAGCGCTTGTGGCAGCGGCTCCAGGAACAGGGCCTTGCCGCGACCTGCCTGCAGGGGAACCTCTCCCAGAACAAGCGCAAGGCCGCCATGGAGGGCTTCCGCAGCGGAAAGTTCAATATTCTCGTCGCCACGGACATCGCCTCGCGCGGCATCGACATCTCGCAAATCACCCACGTCATCAACTACGACGTTCCCGACACGACCGAGGCTTATACGCATCGCATCGGCCGCACGGGCCGCGCCGCGAAGACCGGGGACGCCTTTACTTTCGTCACGCGCGAGGACGAAGCCATGATCCGCGATATCGAGCGCGCGCTCGGCTCGAAACTCGAGCGCCGCACGGCGCCTGGTTTTGATTACGCGGCCAGAAAGGCCGTCGTCTCCCCGGCTCCCAAAAGAGGCGGCCACCTCGTCCTAAGCGCGCCGCGCTCTCCGAGCCATCCGGCGCGGGCCGACGACAACGGAAGCGGCTCTCGCGGCCATTTCCGACGGCGCCGATTTCGCCCGCGTCGCGGCCGCTAGCCCATTTCCTACGCGGCCGCTATTGCGGCGGGCGCCTGAGGGGAAAATCCCGGTGGCGCGCCAACTGCCAGAGGCAGTGGACAAGCAGAACGCCGAAGGCCAGCTGAGTGACGACCTCTCCTAGAAACATGCGGCGCAAGGCGCCCACTTCCGAGGCCAGGGCGATGGAGACGCCCGCCATTTGCGCCGCCAGCGCCAAGGGCATGTCGACGCGCATCGTGCGCTGCGGAAAAACCGCCAGAAACGCCGCCGTCAAGTCGGCCAGGATACCGAGCTCGGCCGCGACGCGCGCGCGCAACGATGCGGCGGGCTGGCCGGTTTCGGCGCAACGGCCCTCACCGGGCGCGGCGAACTTTGGCATATTATCAATTGGACATCAAAATCGGAGCCTTTATATAATCGAGCGCGGAGTTGGAAGTTCCTCTACGCCCCGACAAAGGCCATATTAAGGAGAGATGCCATGTTAAAGCGGCTATTGACGGTTCTTGCGGCAGTCGGTCTATTCGGAACGGTCGTTTACGCTCAAGCGCCGACGCCGGCGCCCCAGAGCTGCAACGGCTTGGAAATCACATCGGTCCATCACACCCTGTGCGCCAAGCTCGAATCTTTTTCGATCACGATTCCGGCGGGGCCAGGTTCGCAATTGGCGCAAATGCACAAGCAGTTGGGTCCGGTCATTGACCAGAAATTTATCGTCGCGCGCAAGGAAGGCAAAAACGGAGTCATTCCCAGGGGCGTGGATGCCGCCATCCGCCAGCTCACCGTGTTCGGGCGGCCCTATGAGTGCCGGAAAGCCGAAATCAAGAGCCATGCGCTGCTGATTATGCGGGACTGCCGCTTGCAGAAAATGTCCCACGCCGGAAAAAAGATGGGCCCGCGCTGATTCTTCGGCTCGGACGGAGCGCTCATGATTCGATTGGCCGACAACGTCTATTCGTGGAGCAAGTTCAACGAGGAAAAGGGGCTTAACTTCAACGGAACGCTCGTCGTGGGCGCGAGAGAAGTCCTCGTGGTGGACCCGCCGCCGCACGCGGCCGGCGACGAGGCGTTCCTGGAACAAAAACTCAAGCTGAAGCTTACTCTTGCCGTCGTGACCAACAAGCACCATCTGCGCGACGTCCAGTGGTGGCTGGAGCGCTACCGAATTCCCCTGGCCATGCACGAGGCCGAAACCAACGACTTCGGCTTCGAGGTCTCCCGGAGGCTCGCGGAAGGAGACAAGATTGAGGCCGGGTGCCAAATCGTGCATCTGCCTGGAAAAACCGATGGCGAAATCGCAATCCACATCGAAGGCGGCGGCGGGACGTTGATCGTGGGCGACGCGCTCATCGGCGATCCCATGGGGGCGCTGCGGCTTCTTCCTAAGGAAAAAATTCGGGACCAGGACCTGCTGATAAAATCCCTGCAGAAGCTGCGCGCGCTTGGCTTCGAGCGGCTTTTGCCGGGAGACGGCGAGCCGATTCTTTCGGGAGCCAAGGCCGCGGCTCTGAAGTTCCTGGACGCGCTGCCCAAGATGGCGCGGGCCTAGAAGCGGTGTACGACTCGCGCCAGGAGGCGTGGGCGCGCGTCGGCCTCTGCGCCAGCTGCGTCCACGCCAAGCGCCTGACCACGAAGGGGGGAAGCGCCGTGTTCCAATGCGGGCTGGCCGCGAGCGACCCGCGCTTTGTCCGCTACCCCCGCCTGCCCATGGCGTCCTGCGCCGGCTATGAATGCCGCGCGGATTCTCAGTAGCTGATTTTTTCGACCACGAGCGCGCCGTCTTCCTCGGTCTCAACGCGGTCGCCTTCCTTGGCGCCGATAAGCGCCGTGGCCAGGACCGAATCCCAGGCGATTTTATCCTTGGAGCCCTCCGCCTCGTCTTGCCCCACGATGACGACGCGCCGCGCCCGTCCGTCCTTCAAGCGCAAATCGACGGCGGCCCCGAAGCGCACTTCGCGGGCCAAGCCGGCCTGGGGTTCCACCAAAATGGCGCTGGCGATGCGGCCCGCGAAATAACGCAGGTCGCGGCGCGCTTCCCGCGCCCGCGGGCTTTCCTTGGGCAGGGACGCGAGGCCCTGGCGCAACTCTTCTTCCCGGCGGCGCAAGGCCGCGAGGCCCTCGCGGGTCACGTAGTTGGGCGACGCGCTCTGGTAGCGGTCGGGCAGTTCGTCGAAATCGCTTTCGTCTTCCTTGGTGAAGGCTCGGCTCATGGCTTCCTATTCGATTTTAGCTTAATTGCGCGGCATGGGACTTTGGACCCATGATCCAACGCGCGCGGGAGTCTATTCTAAACGAGCATGACTTATGGGAGAAAGGCGCTTTTCCTGGCGGCCGGATTTTTTCTGGCCGCCGCGCCGCGCTTGAGGGCCGCGCCGCGTTTTAATGCCGCACCCGAGCCGATGATTTATGGGCATGACGACCGCCATGATCTTTATCAGGTCCAGGCGAAACTTCGGGCCCTGGCCGGCTCGGCGCCGGCTCTATTTTATAAGGAAGACGTCGTAATCGAAGGCGGAACGGCCTATCTGCAAAACGGCGTTTACGGCAAGGACTATAAGCTCGAGAGCCGTGAGCGTTTCTACAGCGAGCCCGACGGGGCGTTTTGCTCCGGGGCCCTCATCAGCCCGGACGTGGTCGCCACCGCCGGCCACTGCGTCACCTCGGCCAAGGACTGCCGCGACGCGGAGTTTGTCTTCGGTTTTTCGCTCAGTGATCCGGATTCCAATCCCAATGCGGTGCCCGCCTCCGAGGTTTACGGCTGCGCCGGCCTCGTCGCCCGGAAATACACGGATGACGGGCAAGACTGGTCCTTGGTGCGGTTGGACCGCCCGGTGCCCAATCATCCGCCCCTGGCGCTCGACCAAGACGCCCAGCCGCGGGTGGGGGAACCGCTTTTCATGATCGGCTATCCTTCCGGGCTTCCGGCCAAGGTTTCGGAGAATGCGCGCATCGTCTCGGTGTCCACCTCGGGCTATTTCTCGGCCGACTTGGACGACGCGGCGGGAAACTCGGGCTCTCCGGTCTTCGACGCGCGCACGGATTTAGTGGAGGGCCTCCTGGTGCGGGGCGAGCCCGACTTCGTCAAGCACGGATTTATTCTGCTGCGGCCTTTCGGCCTCTATCATCGCACCACCGCGCGATGCCCCGACACCGGCTTCTCGCGGAATTCCAACTGCGCGGGCGAGGATGTGACCGAGGCGGGGCCCATCCTAAAGGCCTTGTCCGGCGCGGCGTTCGTCCGCGCCTCCTCGGCGGGCGTGAACGTCGCCTCCGCTAAAAGGGCGCTCGGGCGCCTCAAGTCCGCCGCCGGCGATTTCGACGGCCGTTAGAGCCGCCTCTCGCGGCGGGCTATTTCGCCGCGGCCGAGCCGCCGCCGGCAATCGCGGCCTGAATCTTGAGCAGGCGCTTGACGAACTCTGGGTCTTGGAGCAGCGCGCGCATCTGCGGGCTGCGCATCAGGCTCTCGGCGCCGCCCAGGTTCGGAGCCTGCCCCGCCGGGAGTCGGCCCAAGAGCGCCCGGAACTTGGGGTCGTTGAGCAGGGCATTGAAATCCGGGTTGTTCGCCAAGGCCTTGGCGACCTCGGGATTTTTCGCGGCGGCGAGCAGCTTCGAGACCTTGTTTAACTCGGGAACGTGCACCAGTGAGAATAAGTTGTGCTTCCGCACGAAGGCGACCGCCTTGGAGCCCGCCACGAAGTCCGCGATCTGTCCCGGCGGCAGGGACTGGGGGCTGCCCACGAAGAGCAGGATGGAGAGCACCGCGAAAACCAGCGCCGCGCCCTTGCCCGCGCCCAGAGCCAGACCGACGGCGCCATCGGCCTTCCGGTTGAATCGTCCGCGGGAAAGCCGAGTCAAAACCGCGTGGGCCAGGATGCCGCCGAGGATGGCGAGCAGCAAAAACGCCGCCGCGGAAACGGCCAGACCGAGAATTTCCGACGGCCAGGCAACGCGTTTTTGGGCCAGCGGCATGAGCGCCCTGGCCGCGCGCGGCGCCGCCAGGTAAGCCAGGGCCAAGCCCGCCAACTGCGCCAGCTGCCGGATGGCGCCCGAGAACAGGCCGAAGAGGCCAAAGGACGTCACGAGCGCCAGAATCGCGAGGTCGAGTTTCATCTAGAATCCCGCGTAGCGGCGGATGGCCACCAGCCGCTCCATGTAATAGGGCTTGGCGATGGATTCGATGTGCACGCCATCCGAGACCGAGGCGTGGATGAAGAGGCCCTTGCCCAGGTAAATTCCGACGTGATCGATCTCATGCGGGCGGGAACGGCGCATGGCGAAAAAAACCAGGTCCCCGGGCATGACGTTTTGGGGCTTGACGTAGCGCGTGGCGGCGAATTGCTCCCGGGAGAGCCGAGGCAAAGACAAGTCGGCGCGGCGGTAGACCAGCTGGACGAAGGCCGAACAGTCCAGGCCCGTTCCGGGATGCACGCCGCCCCAGAGATAAGGAACGTTCAAGTAGCGCAGGGTCTGCGCGAGAATCTCCCGCCGCGCTTGGGCGATGGCCTTGGCCCGGCAGGGCGGCGCCGCCAAGCCGAGCGCGAGCACGGCCAGGCAAAGCGACTGTTTGACGCGGAGCGCGCGAGGCCGCGGTTTCACCACGAAAGGTATAATACATTTCCCAATGCGGTTTCAAGGCGGCCGATTTTTGCTCTTTTGCGCGATTGTTTTGCCGGCATGGGCGCATTGCCGCGCCCATGCGGCGCCTTCCTTGGGGGATCAGCGGGCCTGGACGCGGCAGGACAAGGCAACTTTCCTCCGCTACCTTAATTCCAAGCAGCCGATGCAGACCGGCCAGGTGCGGCAGGTCTATCTGAGCGAAAACCGGACGGCCCCGTCGCACGCGGCCTGGTCGCTGGAGCTGGGCCCGGCGTCGACGACGCTTTTCCCGTTCTCGGAAAAAGGCGGCGAATCGACGGCGCGGGGCACGCTCGGCGTCCGGGCGCTTTACGAGCGCCACTTGACTCCCTGGCTGCGCGCCTACGCGGGATTGGAGGCCGAGTCCTTGCGCCAGAACCGCACCGACGGAAGCACCGCGGAGCTGATGCGCTGGTCCGTGCCGGCCGGCATCGAGTTCGCCTTGGTCCCCTTGGCCACGCCGCAGACTCGCTACGTGCTTTTGCGCGTGGGCCTGGCGGCGTCGCAGGTCTCCGGCGCGCCCGGGTCGGATTTTTCCTCGCCCGCCGTGGGGACCTCCGCCGCCTGGGACATCGGCCTGGGCTACGAGTGGCAGATTCCCAACTCCAGCTGGCGCGTCAACGCCGCCGTGGACGGCCTGCGCTCCATGGGCGACAGAAACGGCGTCGGCTATTACGGGCTGGGCTCGACCCTGGCGCTGGTCCGAACCTTCTAGACCGCCGTTACCAGCCTCGCGTTGACGGAAATCGCGGCGTTGTAGAGCTTGCTCACGGGGCAGCCCGTTTCGGCGGCCTTGACCGCGTCGTTGAACTTCGCCTGGTCGGCGTTGGGAATGTGCGCGCTCAGCTCCAGTTGGCTCTTGGTGATGGAAAACGCGTCGCCCGCTTTCTCCAAGGTGATGGTGCAGGAAGTTTCGAGCCTGGCCGCCGTCATGCCCCGGTTGGCGAGTTGGGCCGAGAGCGCCATCGTAAAGCACCCGGCGTGCGCCGCGGCCAGAAGCTCCTCGGGGTTGGTGCCGGCGCCGTTTTCAAAGCGCGCGGAAAAGGAATAGGGCGTGCTCTTGAGCGTGCCCGTGTCCGTGGACAAGCTGCCCTTGCCCGACTTCAAGTCTCCCTGCCAGACCGCCGATGCCTTGCGTTGCATAGGTGCCTCCTTATGTAAGCCGGGTCTCCGGCTGATTCTGGAATATATCATACGAAAGCTTGGGGTTGAACGCGCATCATAGGCCCTTTGGCTGCCGTTTTTTTGGCCTTAAGGCCCATGCGCGCCGCGGTTTTCCCGGCGTATGCTATTGCCGATGATTCTTTCGGCCATTCTGCTCGGCGCGGCCCTGGTCCTGCCCGCGCGGGCGCAAACTCCGGCGGCTCTGCAGAGCCTAGAGCTTCAAGCCGGCGTCGGCGCCGGGTTCATCCGTTTGACGCCGCTGCGCATTCCCGTGGACGGACTGGCCAATCCCGCGCTCGGGCGCTCGATTTACACCGTGCCCCTGCCGCCCCTTTTGGACGCCGATCGCCGGACTTCGGCGGCGTTCATGGCCGGCGGCGTTCCCGTGCACGTGTTCGGGACCAAGAGCGAAAACAAGAAGTCCTGGTTCATCGAGTTCTGGCCGGAGAACGCCGCGCAGCCGATTTTCGTGCCGGGAAGCAAGCTCCCGTGCCTTAAAGTGCTGGGCTTGAGCCTGCTCAGAAGCGCTTTGACCGTGAAACTAAACGGCATTTCCTATCGCGTCTACATCGACGTCTCCGTGCCGGACATGATGCAGAGCCGGCTGGTGATCAAGCCCGCGGACGGGCAGGGGCCATCGGCGACTTTCCGCATCGCCGACTTGGTCCAAGACGCCTATCAAACCGGCGTTCCCCTGAACATCGGGGGCAAGGACTACCGTCTGGTCTATAGCCGGAACTTCATTGAAGGCAACGGCGGTTTCGAGCGCTACAGCGGCGACAATGAGCTGATCTTCATGACATTGGACGGCGACAAATTCGGCGGGTTCCACGTGCTTGAGCAGGACATCCCGCGAACGGGGGCCGGCATGCTCATCTCCACGCCGTCCAAGGACCGGCAAAACAGCAAGGACAGCCCGGATGGGACCACGGTGGGCTTGAGCCGCGACGCGGCCGGCAACTTGAAGATCTACTACCCCGTTTCGCCCGCGCTCGCCTCCCATTAAGGGCGGATCTACTCCTTTGAAAATAGCGAAAGGAAATACCACAATCACGGCGGGGCTCTTGGCTCTCGCGCTCTGCGCGCCGACCGGACCGCTTTGCGCCGGGGAGACTCCTTCATCGGCGGCTTCCGTGTCCACGGGCGCCTTGGAGCAGAGAGTGGACCTGCTGGAGCGGCAGGTGCAGTCCCTGCGGCGGGAAATGCGGGCCGCTCCGGAGCAAACATTCGCGGACCCGTTCCGCGGGCCGCGTGCGCCCCATGAATCCGAAAACCCACTCTCGGGAGAGCCTTTCGCCGGTCTTTCCGGCTTTTCCTTGAGTTCGAAAGGCAAGAATTTTAATCTCCAGTTCCAGGGCATCATCCAAACCGACGGCCGGTTCTCCCTGGGAAGCGGGGCCAATCCGGCGTCTTATGCCGCCGCAGTCGACGCCTCCGGCCAAGCACCCGAGGCAAGCGGCTTTCTGCTGCGGCGCGCGCGTCCCATCCTGGCGGGCAGGATGTTCGACTTTTACGATTTCTTTTTTCAGCCGGATTTCGGCGAAAACACCGTCGGGATCGACGACTCGTTCCTTGACATACGGCCGTGGACGTTCGCGAATCTAAGGGTCGGGAAGTTTAAGCCTCCTTTGGGCCTGGAGCGGCTGCGCGCCGCCAGCAACTTGACGTTCATGGAGCGGAGCTTGGCGTCGGACCTGATGCCGTCGCGCGATACCGGATTGGAATTCTTCGGCGGCTTCTTAGGCGACGAGATCGCGTATCAAGCTTCCTTCACCAACGGGACGGCCGACGCCGCCCACGCGCCCGACAGCCCCTCGGGTAACGCCAAGGAATTGACCGCGCGGGTCTTCGCTCAGCCGCTCAAGAATTCCGGCCGCCGGGGGCTGGAGAATCTGGGCTTCGGGTTCGCGGGCAGCTACGCCGCCTCGAACCCGGGAATCCCTGTTTTCAGGACCGCGATAGGCCAGGAGCAGTTCATGAGCTATAGGAACACCGTGGTCTTCAACGGTGAGCAAAGCCATTTGATTCCGCAGGCCTCCGACTACCTGGGACCGCTGGGAGTGTATGCGGAATACGCGCAAACCAGCCAGGTGGCCCAGATCGGCGGCGCGCGGACCCGCTTGACCAACCGCGCTTGGCAGCTCGTGGCGTCCTGGGTGCTCACGGGCGAGGCCGCTTCCTACGAGGGAGTCATCCCGAGGAAGGCGTTCGACCCTCGCGGGGGAGCATGGGGCGCCTGGGAGGTCGCGGCGCGTGTTCACCAACTGCAGCTCGATCCGAAAACTTTTCCGACGTTCGCGGATCCCGCCGTTTCTGCGGCGCGGGCGACGGCCTACACTCTCGCGCTCAACTGGTATCTCAATAATTTCGTGCGGCTAGCCGCGGATTACGAGCAGACCTGGTTCGCGGGCGGCAGCGGCGCGGGCAATCGCCCCATCGAGCGGGTCCTGGGCACGCGCGCGCAACTGGCCTTCTGAGCGTTCTCTCGGGCGTCTCGTTCCCCGGCGGGGCAGAACACGTATAATAGCAGGATGCGCGCGCAGGCGAGCCCAACGACGGAGCAAAACCTGGGAGTGGGGAACACCCCGCTGATTTCCTTCCCCAAGCTCGCGCGCTCTTTGGGCGACCGCGTCGAGATTGTCGCCAAGGCGGAGTGGCACAACCCCGGCGGCTCCATCAAGGATCGCCCGGCTCTGCGCATGCTGCGCCAAGCCGAACGCGACGGTCGCTTGTCGCCCGGCAAAATCATCATGGACGCCACCTCGGGCAACACGGGCATCGCGTATGCTTGGATGGGCGCCAAGTTGGGTTACAAGGTGCGCCTGGCCGTGCCCGGCAACATCAACGTGGAACGGAAGAAAATTCTTCTGGCCTACGGCGCGGAGCTCATCCTCACCGACCCCTTGGAAGGCCCCGACGGCGCGATTCACAAGGCGCAGGAGCTCAACGCGGCCAATCCCGAGCTTTATTTTTACCCCGACCAGTACAACAACCCGGAGAACTGGAAGGCGCACCACAAAACCACGGGCCCGGAAATCTGGGAGCAGACCCAAGGCCGCGTCACGCATTTTATCGCGGGCCTGGGCACCAGCGGCACCTTCCGCGGCGCGGGAGCCAGGCTCAAGGAGCTGAGCCCCGGCGTGAAGTTGATTTCCGTCCAGCCCGACTCGCCGTTGCACGGCCTGGAAGGCTTGAAGCACATGGACAGCGCCATTGTCCCCGGCATCTACGACCCGCGCCAGGCGGACCAGAATTTGGAGATCGCGACCGAGGAAGCCTACGAGTGGGTGTTGCGCGCGGCGAAGGAAGAGGGCGTGCTCATCGGCATTTCGGGCGGGGCGAATCTGGCCGCGTGCTTCAAGGTCGGGCAAAAACTTTTCCAAGACGGCCAAGACGCGGTCGTGGCCACGGTGCTGCCCGACGGCGGCGAGCGATATCTGAGCGAGCGCTTCTGGGAGCAGGCCAAGTGACGCTCTTTGTCGCCCTCGAGGTCATGAAGGGCATCCAAGAACACGTGCGCCAAGCCTACCCCGAGGAAGGCTGCGGGCTTCTAATCGGCGACATCCCGGCCGATTTCGGCGTGCCCGGATCGGATGTGCGCGCCTCGGATTTCCGGCCGCTTAAAAATACGGCTAATCCGCAAAGGAAAAACGACCGCTACGAGTTGGCCCCGCAAGCCTGGGCCGCGGTCGAGAAGGAATTTTTGGGGAAGCCCCAGGGCATCGTGGGCATTTACCACTCGCATCCCGATGCCCCGGCGTGGCCCTCGCCCTTTGATTTGCAGCGCTCCTGGCCCGCTTACGCCTACTTGATTATCGCGACCACGGAAGCGGGAACCGGAGACGCGCGGGTGTGGCGGCGGTCCGAGGATGGGCGCAGCTTTATCGAGGGAAAAACGGAGGTTCTTTGATGAAAGTTCAAGTTCACGTGCCGACGGCGTTGCGGCAGTACGTTGAGAAAAAAGAAGCGGTGGAGCTGGAAGGCGCGACCGTGGGGGCCGTCTTGGACGCCTTGACGGGTAAATACGCCGCGCTCAAAAAACATTTGGTCGCCGAGGACGGCACGCTGCGCCATTTCGTCAACGTGTTCTTAAACGACGCGGACATCCGGCATTTGCAAGGCGCGCAAACTCCGGTCAAGGACGGCGACGTGCTGCTCATCGTGCCCTCGATTGCCGGCGGCAACGCGGCCCAGGCTCCGGCCAAAGAGGAGACCGCGTTCAGCGCCGAGGAGATCAAGCGCTACAGCCGGCATCTCATCATGCCCGAGGTGGGCATGGCGGGCCAGAAAAAACTTAAAAAAGCCAAGGTGCTGACCATCGGCGCGGGCGGGCTTGGCTCGCCGCTAAGCCTGTATTTGGCCGCGGCCGGCGTGGGCACGATTGGCATCGTGGACTTCGACGTGGTCGAGCTCTCCAACTTGCAGCGGCAAATCATCCATTCCACCGACGCGGTGGGCAAGCCCAAGATTGAATCCGCGCGCGCGCGGCTCTTGGGCGTCAACCCGACCATCCAAATCCAAACCCATGAGACCAGGCTGTCCTCGCAAAACGCCTTGGACATCATCAAGGATTACGACATCGTGGCCGACGGCACGGACAACTTCGCCACGCGCTACCTGGTCAACGATGCCTGCGCGCTCTTGGGCAAGCCCAACGTCTACGGCAGCATCTTCCGCTTCGAGGGCCAGGTCTCGGTGTTCTGGGCCGAGCGCGGGCCGTGCTACCGCTGCGTCTACGCCGAGCCGCCGCCGCCGGGCCTGGTGCCGTCCTGCGCCGAAGGCGGAGTGCTGGGCGTTTTGCCGGGCGTGGTGGGCGCGCTGCAGGCGACCGAGACCATCAAGCTCATCGTGGGTATCGGCGAGCCCTTGATCGGCCAGCTGGTGCTCTTTGACGCCTTGAAGATGAGCTGGCGCAAGTTGGCTCTGCGCAAGGACCCCGGCTGCCCGGTGTGCGGGACCAAGCCCAGCCTCAAGACGCTCATCGATTACGAGGAGTTTTGCGGCGTGCGCGGCGAGGAGAAAAAGGCCGTCGCGGCCGGCATTCCCGAGATCAGCGTCGAGGAGTTAAAGGCCCGCATGGACCGCAAGGACGATATTCTCATCCTGGACGTGCGCGAGCAGGAGGAGTACGACATCTGCCGCCTGCCGGGCGCCAAGCTCATTCCTCTCGGCCAGCTGCCCGAGCGCGTGCACGAGCTTGATTCCGCGGGTGAAATCCTGGTGCACTGCAAGATGGGCGGGCGCTCCGCCAAGGCGGTCAAGTTCCTGCACGACGCGGGGTTCACGAAGGCGGTCAACGTGGCCGGCGGCATCACCGCTTGGTCGGAGCGCATTGACTCCACCGTGCCGACGTATTGAGGGGGTGCGGAGAGCGGGAATTCCCTCTCAATTAAGGCGTTAATTATTGGGTTTGGAAGGAATCTGTTTTGTGCTAGTAGCCAGCAAATGCTCGGCAAAACGAACTAAACTCTTTGCGATGAAAAGGACGTTCTCTAGATCGGCTTTTTCGAGCGTAACTGTATCTGGCTCGTACTTCCCCTTCTTTTCTTCAATGTGAAGATAGAGAGAAGAGAGGTTGGAAAAAAGTTTGTGGGAGCGGCCCCATCGCTCAGCGAAGGCAAAACTGTTCTCTCCGAGTTCTTGTTGAAGAGTGGTATCAATGGCATCACCAGCTTCGCGGCAATAAGCGAAAGCGCCCTTCATGTCACGGTTCAAGTAAGAGGCTTCCGCTTTCTCAACATGCTGCCAAGCAGAAAGCAACTTCTTGCTCGTTTTACTCGGGACTTCGATCAGGAGATACTCGGCCACGTTTAGGTGGGGGAGAATATTCCGAACCCAGTGGGATTGTGGGATGTTAATTGAGAGCGTGGCATTGGGCCCTTCAAAATTGGCTGTTAGAAAGTGGCACGTTCGGCCGATATTCGCACCGTCCTTTTTTGCCGCCATTATTTCAATCCCTGCAAGGATTGGGCTAATACTGAAAGAAATTAGCACGTCCGTCTGGCGGAGTTTTTCAATTTCAACTGCGCGCCGAGTGTCTAATGGAAAATGAAGTTTCAGATCGAATTCCTGCCCCGTTCCAATGGTCCGTGGTAGCGGCTGTCTTTCAGCGGTAGATAATTCTACGCTTTGAGCGCCACCGAGTAGAATGGCATGAACATCCATGAGGACGCATTGATCATGAGTTGTGCTAAAAATCTGGTTCATACTCAGATGTAGAGGAACGATGAGGCCCGGTCTAAACTGGTTCTGCTCTGCCGTTATCTCTATTCCTTCTATCCGAATGAGACCGCAGTGATTCTGGCTGAATCTTGTCGAGGGCATCGCTTATTTTCTGGTATCTACAAAATTGAAGTCAGGGAGAGTTTTTAGCCCGCAGACTTCAAGCGCCAAGGCGTCAAGCCGCTTGAAGTCGCGCGCCACGAATGCGGCGCGGATATCGCCGGCGAGTTGAGGGGGGATATCCTCCGGTTTGGGGAGCCGAATCCGGCGCAGGTACTGGGCCTGGAAGCGGAGGTAGCTGCCGCGCATCTTCGTTGCGTAGGACCAGATGAAGAATAGCGTCACCTTGGAGCTGAGCAAGCCGCCCAGGACCGCCATATCCCACGCCTTGGAAGTGACGAAGTAGAGATTATGGTGCGGGTGATAGCGCCCGATATCGAGCGCGACTTCGTTTGAGCCCGCGATATCCGGGATGAGAAGCTTGGGAACTTTAACTAATTCAGGGTAGACACGATCGATGGTGCGGAACCAGGAAACCGGATTTTTTTGCGCGACGTGGCGGCGCCGGATATCCAGGCCGTGTATTTCAAAATGGCGGCGCAGGCGTGGGAAGTCGGAGAGGTTAATCACCCGCCCGTCCTCGTCGAAGGTGTTGATGACGAAGCGATGGTTGTTCTTGATGGCGCCATTTTCGATGTCGGAGCGCATCACCAAAGGGACCAGCCTGTCTTTTTCGATGTCGGCATCTTGGCCCACGATATAAGCCGCGTCGCAGCCGGTCGCCACGCCGATTCTGACCCTGGTCCGTCCATCGGCTTCAATCGGAGCGAAGCGGGCTTCAAGATCGCGCAGAGCCCTTAAATGCTCGGGAGAACTCAAGACCCACGGCTCGTCGCCGCTAAACCAGGAGGGATACTTGGACACTGTTGCGCCATTTGCCGCGTAGCTTCCGCGCAGGGTGCGGGATAAAGCCGCGCATTCTTCGGGAGCCGCGCTGGATAGGCGGGCCACCGGAACTTCGCCGCCGTGACCTGGGGATATGGCGAAGATTGAGGGATAGGCGATGACCTCGGATTCAAAAGGTGAGGTTTGGTTAAGATCGATATAGGCTTTGACTTTGAACCCTTCCGAAATAATTCGGCGCAAAGGCGCGCCGTAACGGTTCAGGGTCCAGCGATCGGCGCAAACGAAAGACAGGGTCCCATTCGATTTTAAGAGCGCCAAGCTCCTTTCGATAAAGGCCACGTAGAGGTCAGCCCGGTCGCAAAAGGATTCGTATCGGCGGCGGTATTCGCTCTGGATTTCCGGGGACAACTGCTCGATACGGATGTAGGGTGGGTTGCCCACGACGGCGTCAAAACTTTGCCCGTCAAGCGGCGTCAAAAGGAAATCCGCCTGCCGGACCCAGTTATCCGCCAAGCTTTTGGCGGCGCCGTTGCCGATGCCTTCTTCATTCAAGGCTGTTTCAACGGCCAGCCTTGCGGCCTCCACGTGCGCCTCATCGATATCATAGGCGTGGATGCAATCGGAGAGTTGGGATGGCCTGCGGTGATGCCGCCGCGCGGATTTGACCAGCCGCCGGACAGCGGGAACTAAAAAGGCTCCTGTTCCGCAGGAGGGTTCAAGCAGCCGCATCAAGGAGAGATCGCGCTCTTCGGTATAGCTCGCGAGATCCAAAATTAAATTCACGATGTGCGGCCTGGTGAGCACGACGCCGTGAGTCTCACCGGAAGAGCGCTCGCCGTAGTGGTAGGCTTCGGGGGGGAACTTGACACCTAGGTTGAGCATGGGGTTCATGCCTGTTTTACGATTGGCCGGATAAAAAGGTTCCGATATGCCCGCCTAGACTCGCAAAAAACTGTCTGGCTTCAAGGTCTTTCGCGGGTTCCTGGTAGACGCCGGATTTTCCACGTTTGGCGTCGGCGACGATGAAGGCCGCAGCGTCGTAGAGCCTTTCACGAACAAGCTTGCGTAGAAGAAATTCGTAGCGCCTCATGTAGGAGGTTTCCTTGAAATCAGAGAATACGGGGAAATGGGGCTCGTCAACGGCGACGGGGGCGCGGGAGGCCTCGCAGTCCTCAAGCAACATCATCCAGCCGAGCCATGGGCGCGGTCCCTGGTTGAAAGCGCCTTCGCGGTAGGCCGTCCAAAGATCGTGGGCCGTACCGATGGCTTCCTCGGCGCGGTTGTTGAAATTATTACCGAAAGAGGGGCCTTTCTGGGATTTGAATTCCATCGCGGCAACGAGCTTGCCATTGTCTACCACGAGTAGGTCCCATTTCTTGGTCGGCCGGAAAAAGCCCGGAAGCTCCAGCTTGTGGTTCCGGTAAATGTGAGCCGCTTGCATGTCGTTCTCGGCCAAGAATTGCGAAACTAGTCCGCAAAAGCCGTCCATTTGCTTGCCCGCGGTCACGGCCGCGCGGCCGCCACGATCGGCGTCGCCCTTGCGTTGTTTCTTCGATTGCGCGGCGAGAGTTTTCCAGTAATGGGCCACGGCCGTGCCGACGCGCTGCTCAAGATTCTTTAAAACCACGGCCATCTGATGATTATATCAGTTCCTGTTTCCGGGAAAATTTTATTTCCATTCCTAAAAGCTATAATCCAGCCGAGACTTTATCGCGCCCACGTCGCACGGAGACCTCATGATAACCAGCGGAAACACCGTCCTCATCACCGGCGGATCAAGCGGCATCGGATTTGAGTTCGCCAAGCAGCTCGTCGCCTTAGGCAACACGGTCATCGCGACCGGGCGCGATGAGGCCAAATTGAAGAAGGCCAAGTCCCAGCTGCCCGAGCTGCGCACGCTCAAGAGCGACGTGAGCGACGCCGCGGCGATTGCATCCCTGCGCGACGAGGTCTTGGCCGAGTTCCCGGCCTTGAACGTGCTCATCAACAACGCGGGCATCATGCGCTCCATCAACCTGCACTCGGACGGCGTGTCGCTGGACGCGCTGACCCAGGAAATCGACGTCAACTTGAAGGGCCCCATGCGCATGGCCAAGGCGTTTTTGCCGCACCTTAAAATGCAGGAGGGGGCCGCCATCGTGAACGTCTCCTCGGGCCTGGCCTTCACGCCCCTGCCCACCTCGCCGGTCTACTGCGCGACCAAGGCCGGACTGCATTCCTTCACGCTCTCCCTGCGCGTGCAGTTGAAGAACACGAAGGTGAAGGTCTTCGAGGTCGCGCCCCCGGCCACCGAAACCGAGCTTCTCGCGGGCGCCATGAAGAACCGCGACGCCATGAAGGGCGTTTCGGTCATGAAGGTCCAGGACATGGTCGCGGCCTCGATTGCCGGGCTCGCCGCGGACCGCTTTGAAATCCGCCCCGGCCAGTCCAACAGCCTCAAATTCATGAGCCGCCTGGCGCCCGGCTTCATCCTGAAGCAGATGAGCGGGCCCGTGGACCTCATGCTGGGCCAGACCGGGCCTACACCTAGGCCTAGGTAGGGCCTTATAAGATATCTAGATAAGGGGGTAGATGTATCTAGATGCATCTAGATCGGATCTAGATACCATCTGTTTAATTCGTTTTTTAAAACCCCTTGACAAACCGCTTAACTGATACTATAATAGTTACAGATATGGCAGCCAATAGCCGAGTCGCCGTCGCCGCGCACATCGTCTCCGTGCTGGCCGCGAAATGCGACGAGTTCGTTTCCTCCCAGGCCATCGCCGGCAGCGTCAACACCAACCCGGTCGTCATCCGCCACATCCTGGTCGCCCTGACGCGCGCCGGCATCGTAGTCTCGCACGAAGGCAAGGCGGGGGGATCCAAGCTGGTCAAATGCCCGGAGGACATCACGCTCTGGGATTTGTCCGTGGCCTTGGGCGAGGAGCATCTCTTCGCCATCCATAAGAATCCGCCCAACCCCAAGTGCGCGATCAGCTGCCGCATGAAAGAAACGCTGGGCAAGGCCTTCGCCAGCGCGGAGCGGGCGGCCCAGGCCCAACTGCGCAAGGTCAGCGTGAAGGATTTGCTGGCGGAGGCGCGCTGAATTTTTTTTGGAATAAACTGTAACTAACTTAGTATCAGACAAGGAGAACGAAAATGAAAAAACTCGAAGGCAAGGCGGCGCTGGTGACGGGCGGAGCGCGCGGCATCGGAGCGGCCATCGCGCGTCGGCTGGCCAGGGACGGCGCCGCGGTGGCGGTCAACTACTCGAAATCGGCCAGGGAGGCCCAAGCGGTCGTGGCGGGCATTATAAAAGAGGGCGGACGCGCGGTCGCGGTCAAGGGGGACATGAGCGACGCCGCGCAGGCGCGCGCCGCGGTCGCGGCCGCGTTCAAGGAGTTCGGCCGGCTCGACATCCTGGTCAACAACGCGGGCCGCGCGGACTGGGCGCCCTTGGAAGCCGTGGATGAGAAACACGTGAAGGCGCAGTTTGACTTGAACGTGGGCGGGCCCGTGTTCGCGACGCAGGCCGCCGCGCTGCGCTTTTCCAAGGACGGCGGGAGCGTGATCAACATCAGCTCCAGCGCCGCGAACGGGGCTTATCCGTCGATGTCGGTCTACTCGGCCACCAAGGCCGCGGTGGAGGCCTTGACCCGCGTGTGGGCCGCGGAGCTGGGGCCTCGGCGCGTGAGGGTCAACGCGGTCGCGCCCGGCGCCACCGACACCGAGATGGCCAGGCCCATCCTGGGCGAGGAGTCGCGCAAAGCCATCATCGCGGCCACGCCGCTGGGGCGCATCGGGCAGCCGGAGGACATCGCCGACGCGGTCGCGTTTCTGGCCTCGGATGACGCGCGCTGGGTGACGGGCCATGTCATCCGCGCGGCCGGCGGAAAGAACTGAGCGCACGAATCGTTTATCAAGGAGAATGAAAATGAAACAGGCACTGATCATCGAAGCGAGCCCCCGCAAGGAGGACTCGATGTCCGGCAAGGTGGCGCGGCGGTTCGAGGAGAAGCTGCGCCGGGAGCACCCGGAGGCGCGCATCGTGCGGCGAAACTTGGCTGAGCCCCCCATGCCGCACTTGAGCGACGCGGCCGTCCACGCGCTGGGCGCGGGCAAGACCTTCGCCTATTCGGAGAAGGGCCCGGTCGGGCTCGCCGCGGGCAAGAAGGCGGTGGTCATCGTGGCCTCGGGCGGGGTTTACGGCTCGGGTCCCATGGCGTCCTTCGACTTCGTGACGCCGTATCTGCAGCGGGTGCTCAACTTCATCGGCATCCAGGACGTGCAGTTGGTTCGGGTGGAGGGCACGGCCGTGCCGCCCTTGGCCGCGGCCGCGCTGCCCAACGCGCAAAAAGCCGTCGAAGCGCTGGTGATTTAATCGGGGAGGGGTTATGAACGAGGCGACGCCGGAAACGGCCGTGCGGGAGACGGAACTCCCCACGGCCTACGTGTGGACGAGCGACTTTACCATCAAGAGGGTGTACGCGGGTTATAATAAGAAGGCATAGGGGGAAATCGAGATGAAGAAACGCAAGCTGGGCGGGCAAGGGTTGGAAGTCTCCGCGATCGGCCTGGGGTGCATGCCCATGAGCCAGTCCTACGGGCCCGCGGACGAGAAGGAATCCATCGCCGCGCTGCGCCGCGCGCTTGAGATCGGCTACAACTTTTTCGATACGGCCGAGGCCTACGGTCCCTTCGCCAACGAGGAACTCCTGGGCCGGGCGCTCAAGGACCGACGCGATAAGGCCGTCATCGCCACCAAGTTCGGCTTTCGCATCGAAAACGGAAAGCAGGTCGGCATGGAGACGGACAGCCGGCCCGAGCATATCCGCGAGGCCGTGGAGGGTTCGCTGCGGCGCCTGCGGACCGACTACATCGATCTTCTCTACCAGCACCGCGTGGACAAGACGGTGCCCATCGAGGACGTGGCCGGCGCGGTCGGAGAGCTGGTCAAGGAAGGCAAGGTCCGGTTCTTCGGCTTGTCCGAGGCCGGCATCGCGAACATCCGCCGCGCCCACGCCGTCCATCCGGTATCAGCGCTGCAAAGCGAGTATTCGCTTTGGGAACGCAACCTTGAGCCCGAGATTATTCCCGTGCTGCGCGAGCTGGGCATTGGTCTTGTGCCCTTTTCGCCGCTGGGGCGGGGCTTTTTAACCGGTGCGGCCATGCGCGCGGAGGAATATCCGGAAGGGGATTTTAGGCGCGGCGATCCGCGCTACCAGGGCGCCAACTTCGACGCCAACGCGAGGGCCGCCAAGGCGGTTTTCGAGGTCGCCGCGGCCAGGGGCGCCACGCCCGCGCAGATGGCGCTGGCCTGGCTGCTTAAAAAAGGCAACTCCGTCGTGCCCATCCCCGGCACCAAGCATCGCAAGTATGTCGAGGAAAACGCGGCCGCGGCGGACATCGAGCTTACCCCCGCGGAAGAGAAGGCTCTAGACGACTCGTTGGCGCCGGGGAAAGTCTCGGGCAAGCGCTACGCCGACAGGATGATGGCGGCCGTGGATCGCTGAGGGATTTTCAGTAGGTCCAAGGGCCTGAAAACGGCTGGGCCCAAAGACCGTCTCGCCGCGCCTGCCGAGCCCATAACAACTTCCGCCGAAAGCTCCATGATCTGGGGAGACGCGATGAATTTCACCCAGAAGAACCGGAAAGCGCCATGGCTGGCCGGGATGGCGGCGGCCTTGTTCCTGCTTTTGCCGCGCGCGGCGTGGTCACATCCCGCCATTTACGGCTTTAACTTCCCCTGCTGGCAGACGGACTGCTACCAAAGTGCGTCCGCCGGGCAAAGCTTGCAGGCCCTGGCCCAAACCGGCGCGCGCTGGGCCGCGGTCATCCCGACGTGGTACATGCGCTCGGCCCAAGACTTCCGCATGGCGCCGACCCGCGCCTCGCCCTCGGATGAGTCCATCGTCGCCGCGATGCGCCAAGCCAAGGCCATGGGGCTTTGGGTGGCGTTAAAGCCCCACGTGGATTTGGACAACGGGCATCCCCGCTCCGACATCGACCCCAAGGACGCGGCGGCCTGGTTCGCCAATTATCGCATCATGATTCTGCACTACGCATTGCTGGCCGCTCAAGGGCACGCGGACATGTTCGTGGTGGGCACCGAACTCCTGCACTTGGACGGCCCCGCCCACCGCGGCGATTGGAAGCGCCTCATCGTCGAAGTGCGCGCGATCTACCCCGGGCCGCTCACCTACGCCGCCAACAGCTACAATTTCATCCGCGTCTCCTTCTGGGACAAGCTCGACTACATCGGCATCGACGGCTATTTCCCGATGCTGGGCGGCGACGACGAGGCGCTCCTGCGCCTGGGCTGGGAGGCCTACAAGCCCGTGCTCGCGGGCATGAGCGCGGCTTACGGCAAGCCCGTGCTCTTCACCGAAATCGGCATCTCCAGCCAGAAGGGCGCCAATCTCCGGCCCTGGGCCTTCGGCCATTTCGGTCCGCTGGATATCCAGGTGCAAAAGGCCTACCTGCAGGCGTTCCTGGACACCTTTAGCGGAGATAAGTGGTTCGCGGGGTTTTGGCTGTGGGACTGGGAAGCTGATTCGCAGTCCATGGGGCCGCAGGACAAGGGCCAAAGCGTGCGGGGCAAGCCCGCCCAGAAGCTTTTGGAGAAATACTTCAAGAGCTGGCGGGGCGGCCAAAGCGTCGCGAGCCCGCCCGCCCCGAATATTTCAACCAGCGGCGCCCGGGCCTTGGGCCGCATCCGTCCCGACGCCTTCGACGGGCTCTAGCCGCCGTCCGCCGCGCCCCGCGAAACCTTCAGGCTTTGGCGATGGCGTCGTGCCAGCGGCGCAGACGCCGGGCGCGGTCTTGGCGCGAATAGGCCGGGACAAACTCCCGCTCTTTTTTCCAGACCTTTTCGATGCCGGCGGTGGTCTTCCAGAGCCCGACGCCGAGGCCGGCCATGAAGGCCGCGCCCGCGGCGGTGGTCCCGGTGACTTTGGGACGCACGCAGCGCGCGCCCGTGTAGTCAGCCTGGAGCTGCATCAACAAATCGTTGGCCGCGGCGCCGCCGTCGACTTTTAGGCGCCGAACTTCATGCCGCAGGCCTTTTTCCATGGCCGCGAGCAGCTCCGCGTTTTGCAGGGCCATGCCCTCAAGCGTCGCCCGGGCCAGGTGCGCCTTGGTGGAGCCGCGGGTCAGCCCGGTGATGAGCCCGCGCGCTTCCGGCCGCCAATGCGGCGCGCCCAAGCCCGCCAGCGCGGGGACAAACTGCACGCCGCCCGCGTCCGGCACGCCGCGGGCCAAGGCTTCCACCTCGGCGCTGGACGCGATGACGCCCAGGCCGTCGCGCAGCCACTGCACCGCCGCGCCGCAGATAAAGGCCGAGCCCTCAAGGGCATAAACCGTTTTGTCCTTCCAGCGCCAGGCCACGGTCGCGACGCAGCCGGCAATGGCCGGGGGGACTTGCGCGCCGGCGTTCATCAGCAGAAAGCTGCCCGTGCCGAACGTGCACTTGGCCGAGCCGGGCGTAAAGCACGCCTGGCCAAAGAGCGCGGCCTGCTGATCGCCCGCCATGGCCGCGATGGGGATGCCATCGGGCAGGCCGGGCGCGCCCTTGGTGCGGCCCAAGATGCCGATGGTGGGACGAATCTCGGGGAGAAGCGCTTGCGGCACGCCCAGAATAGCGCAGAGCTCTTCGTCCCACGCAAGGTCTTTTAAGTTCATGAGCAGCGTGCGGGACGCGTTGGTCGCGTCGGTGGTGTGGTGCGCCCCGCCGGTCAGACGCCAGAGCAGATAGGAATCGACCGTGCCGAAGGCCGCCCGGCCGGCCTTGGCCCGCGCGCGCAGGCCCGGGACATGGTCCAGGAGCCAGCGGATTTTCGTCCCGGAAAAATAGGGGTCGATGACCAGGCCGCTGCGCGAACGAAAGATTTTCTCGCGGCCCGCCTTCTTGAGCTTGGCGCAGAAATCCGCCGTGCGCCGGTCCTGCCAGACAATCGCGTTGTGGACGGGCGCGCCCGTGCGCTTGTCCCAGATGAGAGTGGTTTCGCGCTGGTTGGCGATGCCGATGGCGGCCAAGCGCGCGGGGGAAACCTTCGCCGCGGCCAGGGCGCGCGCGGCGGCTTCGAGAGTCGAGCGCCAGATGTCCTTGGGGTCGTGCTCGACCCAGCCGGGCTTGGGGTAAATCTGCCGGAACTCGCGCTTAACGTGGGCGCGCACCTGCCCGGCTTCGTCCATCACCGCCGCGGCGCTGCCCGTGGTGCCCTGATCGAGGGCCAATATATAGGAAGGCACGGGGCCCGCGCGGCGCTTTCTAGGCTTTCTGGTTGTCCGCGACGAACTTGCGGATGTCCTCGATGTGCTTGAGGACCAGCGCGGCCTTGCCCAGGCCGAACTGGAAGGGATACTTGTCCTCTTCGTTGCGCTTGAGGACGATCATCTTGTTGCCCTTGAACTCACCGAATTCCACGATGGCCATGCGAAGTCTCCTTGAGTGACGAACTGACTGCCTGTGAATTTAACTTATTTTGCGGCCGGGCGGCTAGCGGGCCGCCACGCGGGAATCGCGGTCGGGTCTTGGCCCGAGCGCAAGGGGAAAGGGCCAGGAGAAGCGCGCTGAGGATGAGCATGGCTTTTATTCTACTTTTCTGTTTGTTTCCCAAGCAATTCGTGCCTGCGGAAGAAACGTTGCGACATTGAGCGTCGAGGGGCAGGGGGAAACTCCGAGCCCATGAAAAGAGCCTCCTTAATAGAGAGGCCAGAAAGCCGGAGGCCGACGCGAAGTTCGCGAAGAACTTGTGCAACGCCGCACCGGCGAACAGGACGGGGCGGATATCAATCCATCCCGCCCTCGTTTTTTAGGGGCGCGGTTTGACGACCAGCGCCTGCGAGGCCACGCCGAAGGGAGCCACGGTCCGCCGGAAGATGACGTCCCAGAGCGCGGGATCGAGGAAGGCGTCAAGGCCAATCGGGCGGCAGCCGCCTACGAGGGACGGCCGCGCGCGATGGATTGCCTTGATTAGCCCAACGAGACGGTTCCGTCGCTCTGCCGCGCCTTGACGCGCGCTCCAAACGGCTCCAGACGGGCTTGGGCCAGCCGGATCATCACCGGGCTGATGTCCACGCCGAGGTAGGGCGTCTCAGGCGGCAGCTTTTGCCGCAGCAGCCGCTCCGCCAGCCGGCCGGTGCCGCAGCCGAACTCAAAGACGCTCCAGGCCGCTTCCAGCCCGGCGTTCGCCAGCAGGATATTTATCGCGGGGTCCTCGTAAAAGGCCTGAGTGTCCTGCTTGGCGCCGAAGCGGTCGTAAAAGACTTTGGCTTGCTGGTGCGTGAGGGTCATGGCGGCGCGTCTGCGATGATAGCAATTCCCGTTATTTGAAAACCTGGACGATCTTGGACGGGGTCCGGGAGCCTTTGACAAGCCGTAGCTTTTCGCGGCCGACGCCAATATCCCGGGCCAAAATAGCCAGCGCCTCGGCATTCGCCAAGCCCTCGCGGGCCTCGGCGCGCACCCATATCTCGTAGGCGTCTAGCCCCTTGCGGCTGACGGCCGCCTTCTTCGAACCTGGGTGGACTCTGAGCTTTAGAAGCATGCGGTATTTTAGCGGCTGCGGACCTCGCGCGAGGATATGAGCGCCGCGCTGGCGCGGGAGAGCACGCGCGTCAAGCCTCCGGGCGCCAAGCCGAAGCCGAGCAGGACCAGCGCCGCCGCCGCGAAGCCAAGGCTCTCCGCGCGGCCCATCCTCAAATGCGCGCCGGAGTCTTTCCGGCCGCAGAAAAGGGAAAAATACATCCGGATGGCCGCCAAGCCGCTCATCGCCACGGCCGCCACCGCGAAGAGCCCCAAGCCGGGAAAGGAGTTGACCGCGCCCCGCGCCAGCATTTCTCCGCCGATAAAGCCGAGCGTGCCGGGGAAGTTCGCGACGGCCAGGCCCATGATCAAAAAGCTGACGGCCAGAAGCGGCATGCGCTCGTAGCCGCCGTGGCGCACGTCCAGACGCAGGCGCCCGCGGCGCGCCTCAAGCGCCAGGACCGCGCGCGAAAGCCCGGCCAGCGCCACGCCGGAGCACACCCACAAAAGCAGCGCGCCGACCAGGGCGCCCCGGCCGGGAAGCTCCAGGCCCGCGATGACCAGGGCCGACTGGCTCACGAAAAGATAGCCGCAGGCTCGGCGCGCGTCCGCCTGATAAAGCGCCATGAAGGAACCGTAGACCGCGGTCACCAAGGCCAGCCCAGCGGCTGTTTTGAGAAGCGCCGGGTTCGCGTAGGGAACCGCCAGAACCAGCGCCGCGTAAGCGCCCAGCTGCGGCGCGTTGAAAAGAACCGCGGGCCCGATGCGCCCCTGGTCGAATATCTCGGGAATCCATGCGTGAAAAGGAAATATCCCCTTGCGGACGACGACGGCCGAAAGAATAAGAGCCAAGCCCCATTGCTCCGGAGCGGCGTCGCCGCGGCCTCGCGCCCAAGCCGCCAAGGCCGCGCCCGCGACGAGAAGAATAGTCGAGAGGCCGAGGTGCGAGAAGATGACGCGCCGCGCCGCCTCGAAGCGCGGCTCCAAGTGGCCGGCCGCCAAAATCGCGGAGGTCGCGATCCAAATCAGGACCAGCGCCGCGGGCGCGGCGGTCAAAAAAGCCGCCATTCCCAGGAGGCATGCCGCGGCCGTGCGGGCCAGGCCCGCGTCGTCCAAGCGGGCGCTCGGCGTCGTCACGACCGTCATGAGCCAAAGCAGCGCCGCGAAGGGGACGAGCACGGTCGAGAGAAGGAAAAAATTCCCCGGGCCGGAGCCCATCGGCCGGAAAAATTCCAGGGCCAGCGGAGCCGCCGCGACGACGGTCAACAGGCCCGCGGCCGCCGCGGCGAGAGCGTAGAGCCGCCGCCCGCGCGCCCCCAGGGCGTAGGCCGCCAAGACCGCGCCCGGCAGGGCCGCGAGCGCGGCCGTCCAAAGAAGCCGGCTAGCCGACATCGCCGCCCCTTGCGAAAAAGACCGCGGGAATCCGGCACAGCCGCCGATCCAGGCTCTCCAGCGCGGCCGCCAATCGCTCCAGGGGTTCGGCCAGCCAGCGGTCGAGCAGGCCGTCCAAAAATCCGCGCTCCAGCGCGAAGAGGTAAAGCGCGCCGCCCCACGCCGCGGGCGGCTCCTCGGCCGCGGCCAAGCTCCCGCCCAGATCGTTTTCCAGCTGATGCAGATCGTGGAGAATGTTGGGAGCGCTTAAAAATTGCAGCAGCCGCAGGCAGATGTTCCCGATCATGTGCAGGAAGGCCAAAGTGTTCCAGCCAAGCGCGATTTCGACCACGATGATGCCGACCTGCGTGAGGGAGGCGAAGCAGAGCTTCGATTTGACGTCGGTCTGCGCGCGGCCTGAGAGCGCGGCATACCCCGCCGTGGCCAAGCCCGCCGCGGCGGTCAACCCCCGCGTCGTCGCCGAGTACTGGACAAGGGCGGAGGCGCGCAGCAGGAGAAAACAGCCGGCGTGGATGGAAAGCGCGCCGTAATAGACCGCGCTTGACGGCGTGGGCCCCTCCATGGCGCGGGGCAGCCAGGTGGAGAAGGGGAGCAGCGCGCTTTTGGCCGCGGCCGCGGCGATAAGAAGAACCGCGATGGCCACGACGTGATCGGCGCCCAGCCGGGAGAGATGGCTCGCGCCGCCCGAAAAGAGCAGCGAGAGGCTGTCGCTGCCCGCCCAATGGTGGAGCAGGACGGCCGCGGAGAGCATGCAGGCGTCGCCGATGCGGTAGAACGCCAGCACCCGGAACCCGTTGTCGACGGGCGCCGGGCGCTCGTGGAAGAAGGCGACGAGGAGAGCCGAGCTCAGGCCCAGGAGCTCCCAGCCGGCGAATAAGACTTCGACCGAGCCGGCCAGGGCGACCAGCAGCAGGCCGCCCACGAAGCAGACCAGAAGGACGAAGTAGCGGTTAAATCCCGGCTCGCGGTGGAGGTAGCGGAAGGAAAACGAGGAAACGACGCCGCAGATGCCGATCGAGAGCGCCGCGAAGCCGAGCGACCAGCCGTCCACGAGCAAGTCGAAGGAGAAGCCGTCGTCCTTCGAGAACCAGCCGCCCAGGTGGATGATGACCGGGGCGCGCGCGCCCGCCGCATAGGCCAGGCCGGCCGCGGCGACGGCCCCGAAAGAGGCGAGAAAAGCCGTCCGCGTCAGCAGGCCCACGCGGCTCTCGCTCCATGGCCAGCCTAAAAAGCTCGGCAGGGCCAGAACCGCCAAAAAAAGCGCGGGCGCCGCGAGCGCCAGTAAAACGCCGCAGCGCAGAATCTGCGCGATCATGGGAGCGCCGCCTCGGCGGGCGGAACTATTTCGGCGATAGGCAGGTTTCCGCGCCTGCCTCGGTACCAGGCCGCGGAATCGCCGACCACGGAGGGCGGGAGCGCTTGGAGCGTCCAGGGCCGGTAGCCGCCGGACTCGCGCAGCCGTAGAGCCCGCGAATGCGGGTCGAGGCAGGCGGCGAATATCCAGCGCCCGTCCAGGAGCCGGCGCGCGGCCGGCAGGCGCTCGAGCGCGCTCTCGAAGCGCTCGGGCGCGCACTCGACGACTAGAAAGAGACGGACCGGCTCGTGAATCTCGACCATCTGCCAGGGCAGGCCCGTGCGCAGGTCGCTTTGCGTGCCGTTCATGACGCCCAGGAGGCTCGCGACGTTGTGCGGCAGCTTGGTCGCGCAGCCGTAGCCCGAGGGGTCGACCCGGCTGAAATAATATTCGAGGGAGATTCCCGCCACGACCGGCGTCACCGCGGCGAGCGTGCCTTCGAGAATGGACCCGTCCTCGTCCTGCGTCGGATCGTAGGAGGTCAAAAACGCGCGGCGGTCCAGAAAGAGCCCGCGCGTGCGGCCGCGCCGGCCCACGACGCAAAAGGCGTTGGAGGCGTGGCCGTACTCCGGCCGCGGCTGGGCCAAATCGTGCGCGCGCTCCTCCACGTGGGCCAAGGCCGCGCCGTGCCCGCCGGAGAGCGGAAAATTCTCGAACCGGCGGCAGCGCTCGTGCGCCTCCTTGCGGCGCGTGCGCGCGAAATCGGCCGCGATGCGCTTAAAGAGTTCTTCGTGCCCCCGGGGCAGCAGGTCCAAATCGAAAAACTCGACCGAATTGTCGCAGGTGTTGCGCTGGGCGCCGACGAACCACGTTTCTTCGGGGACGCGCAGGCCGTCCTTGGCGAGAAGCGCGCGCACGGTAGGATCGTTGGCCATCTGCGCGAGGGCGCGGGCGTTGGGGCCGCCGCGTCCGCCGCCGCAGGCGCCGCAGTCGTGCGCGGATTCGTGGGGATTATTCAGGCTGGTGGATCCGTGCCCCGCCGCCACGATGATGGGGGCGAGGCGCCCGGCGACTCCGATGCCGCGCAAGAGATTTCGCACGACGGCGGCCATTTCCTCCTTAGTGTAGCCGTAATGCGCGCCGATGGGGGGCGCCTCCGGCCGCCGGTCAAGCAAGAGCCTTGTTGCCGGGGCCTTGGAGAAGGGCAGGGCCAAGGACCAGCGCCGGGCCAAGCCGGGAAAGACCACGCGCAGAACCAGCGGCAGAATCGAGAGCGGGCCCGCGAGCGTCGTGATGAGGTAGCCGCCGAGAAAAGTCCCGTTGAAGCGGTGGAGAAGCTTGCCCAACCGGCCGGACTGCCGCCGGCGGACGCGCCGCCAGCGCGCCAGCGCGGCCGTTGGATCGATTTTCACCTCGCCGACGTAGTGCCGCGGCTGGATGGCGATAGGGCACAGGGGCCGCGGGTGGGCGTCGGTCGCTCCTTGGTAGTACATGGCCACGCCGAAGAATCCCGCGGCCCCGAAAGTTTCGCAGTCGGGCGCGGTTTCCTCCAGGTGGCGGCGGAAGGATTCCTCGCGCTCGTCCAGGCAGAAAATCGCCTGGTAGGCGGCGGGGCTCGGCGTTTGGGCGGGCTGGTGGGCGCTCAGGGCGTCGCACAAGCGGCCGCGCAGATGGCGGTCGTAGGCCGACTGCAGGACGCGGCGCCTCTCGGTTTCGCCAAATCCGGCGAGTTCGGCTTCAAGCGCCGCGGCCTGCGCGGCGGAGAGTCCGTTTATCTGCTCCGTCGTTGCGCCGCAAAGCTGGGCCGCGTGGAAGAACTGCCAGGCGCGTTCTTCATCCGAGGGCGGCCGCGGCGGCTCAAGCAGGCCGCGCAAGTGCGCGCGAAGCTCCGCGAGGGTCCCGCCGAAGCCGGGCAAGCGGCTTGCCGCGTAGGAGAGCGCCGCGCGCTCCAAAAGCAGCCGGACCGCGAGGTATTCCGTAAGAGACGCGGGCCGCGAGCGCGCCGGGACCCGATCGGGGCGCTCCTCCAACTGCCGGATCATGCCGGCCCATCCGCGCAGGGCCAGGGCGGCCGCTTCCAGAAAGCCGGCGGCTTCCTCCTCGCCGACGCCGAGGACGTTCAACGAGCGCTGAAGCGACGCCGCGGGGCTCAATGCCAAGCGGCGTTCCTCTTTTATTAAGCCGGGAAGCGGCGCCGCCCACCGGCCGCAGAGCGACGCCCAACTGTTCGCGTAGAGATCGAGAAAGCAGGCGTAGAGGCCGCGCGAGGCTTCCGGCAGGCTCCAGCGCGCCAAGCCCTGATCGAGAAAGGCGCCCAGGAGCCTGATGAGTACCGGGTGCACCCAAGCGTCGGTGTCCGTTCCGGCCGCCGCCAGCAGGAGATCTCGGTGGCGCGCGGCGATGGCGGGGGAAGCCGAAGGCGCCGCCGGGATTTTCCGCGCCGCGGCGAGGCAAGCGTCCCAAAGGGCGCGGACATTTTTCTCATTTCGGAGCGTTTGGCGGGCACCGGACGGAATGTCCTCCCGGAAGCGCCGCAGGACCGGCGTTTCTCGCAGGAGCCACGCCAAAGACGCTCCGGAGGCCTTCGGGATTCCGTGCCGGGCTATGCGGGCCCGCAATTCCAGGCGCGTGAGGCCGCCAAAAGCCGCGCGCGCGGCGTCCGGGCCGAGAACCTCGCCCAGGGCCCAGCGAAGGTCCTGCTCCGTGATCCGGCCGCTTTGGAATTCGCGGCGGTACTCCTCTTCCGGGAGGAAAGGCTCGCAGGACAATTTTTTGCCCGCGGAAACCACGGCCGATTCGAAATCCAGCGATTCGAACGCGTGCAGCGTGTTATGGTGGATGAAAATGCCGATGGGACCCTGCGCCGGCAGCAGCGCGGCGAGTCGTTGGATGACGCCCTTCAACCGGGCGTCCGGGGCGGCGCCGTCTATGGTCTTCCGAGCCGGGCGAAGACCGCGCGGCTCTCCTCCATCCGTTTTCTTAGGATTTGGGCGATGGGGCGCAGGACCCGGAAGATGTCGCGGTCCCGTATCGAGTACAAGACGGCGGACTTGCGCTGGCGCGAGGCCACGATGCCCGCGTGGCGCAAAATCGCCAAATGTTTCGAGAGGCTTGACTGCTCCACCCGCAGCCTTCCAACCATGCGCCCGACCGAGGACTCTCCGCTTCGGAGTTCCTCGATAATCGCCAGGCGCACGGGGTTGGACAGCGCGGCGAGAAAATCGGCCTTGATTTTGAGCACCATGTCCATAGGCGATCTATTGGCCATATGAACATATTATCATATAAGGAGATAGGAGCGAGAAATGCTAAGGCAGCTCGCGGCCGAGCGGTTTCCCGGCTTCTTTTTTACGGCCGGACTCGATGAGCCCGCGTATCCGGGAAGCGCTGATTTTTTCGCCGCCCGCGCGGACCAGGGGAACGGCGTGGACCTTAAAGCCCATCGCCCGGCCGAACTCCTCCAAGGTCTTCGCGGTTCCGGCGCGGTCCCTCCCGAAGCAGAAGTCCTCGCCCACGACGATTTCGCGCGCCTTCAGATGATCCCATAGGATGGCGCCCGCGAAGGCATGGGGGGAAAGACGGGCAAGTTCCTTGTCAAAGGACATGATCACCGCGGCATCCACGCCCATTCGCGCCAGAATCTCCATTTTCTCCGCCTCGGAGAGGAGCGGCCGGTAGGAATAAAGGCGCAGGAACTGGTCCGGCAGCGGATCGAAGGTCACGGCCAGGCAGCGAACGTTGAGTTTTTTGACCCGCTGGATGATTTTTTGGCGGCCCAGGTGGATGCCGTCGAATTTCCCGATAACCGCCACCGCTCCGGGAGCCCAACGGCCGCTATCGAAGGCGTTGTTGAATACTCTCACGAGCAGCCACACTCGCGCAACGAAGGCGCCAGCCTGTAGTTTCCCGACGATTAGGACGGCTTTTTAGGTCAAGCCGCCGGCGCGACGTTCTTGAACCGGCGGTGCATCCAGAGCCAATGCTCCGGGTTGGCGCGCACCCAGGACTCCACGCGGCTGGCCACGCGCTGGGTCGCGGCCGCGGCGTCGTCCAAGGCGTCGCCCAATTCCAATTCGGGCTCGATGACGGCCGTGGTCATGCCGTCGGCGCCGCGGAAGGTGTGCAGGGGCAGCACGGCCGCGCCGGTGCGCCGCGCCAGGGGTCCCACGACCGCCAAGGTATCGACGCGGGTGTTGAAGAAGACCGCCGGCATTCCCATGGGCGGCGCGGCGTACTGATCGTTCATGAAGGCGACCGAGCCGCCGCGGCGCAAGGTTTTGAGCACCGCGGGCATGGAGCCCGGGTGATAAGCCGCTTTCATGCCCACCGAATCGCGGCAAGCCGTGATCTTGTCGTGCAGCCAGCGCGGCGTCAAGACCGTGGTCACGATGGTCGCCTCGACGCCGCTTAAAGCGATGGAAGCCGCTCCCGCTTCCCAGGAGCCCAGGTGCGAGCAGAAAAAAATTACGCCGTGTCCGCGCGCATGGGCTTTTTCCCAATGCTCGAAGCCTTCCATGCGCGCGACGGTGGGGACATAGCGCCGCCAATGGCCCTTAAAAGGCGAGAAAAAATGCATGTACTCGAAGAGCAGAAGCCCGTAGTGCTCGTAATTGCGGCGGATGAGTTCTTGACGCTCTGCGGCGCTAAGTCGCGGCAGACAGCGGGAGATGTTCGACTCGACCACCCTGCGCTTGAAGAGGCGGGCCCGGAACACCAGCCGGCCCAAGATACGGGCCAGGAAAACTTCCAGACGTCGCGGCAGGGCCGAGGCGAAGAGTCCAAGGGCGCTTAAGAGCGCGATGAGCGGCGCCGCTTGCCAGCCGGGCAGTTCCCGTTTGGCCAAAACTTACCTGCTCCCGGCCCGGACGGCTTGGGCACGATGATGGGCGCAGAGCCTGCGGCGGCCGGCTCTGGGGGCGTCGGCGCCTTTAAGGCACCGGTGGGCGGCGGAGTAGGTGGTGACGGACGTCATCGCGACGCACTGTTTTTTCATGAACGGCTCCATTGTAGCGGGGAAACGAATACCGCAATCACGATAGCATTTTTAGGATATAATGTCCGACGATGAAACGCGCGGGAATCCCGGCGTTGCTCCGGGCGAATTTCTTCAAGACTCCATCGATCCGGCGATATTGCTCTTCCCGCGCGATCCCGCTGATCTTGCGTTAGACAAGTCTGGACCTTGCTTTTGGGCCGCCATAATCGCTAGGCTTTGCCATTAGTAAAAGGCCGCGACGCGGCCAATCCGCAAACAGGAGACGGCTATGCTCAAGAAATGCCTCATCTTGACTCTCGCCTGCGTCTTTTTCGCCGGCGCCCAAAGCTTCGCCTCGGACAACAAGACCAAGGTCAATTTCGACCAAGGAGCGGACGTTAACGCCATCGTCAGTTCCATCAAGACTGACGCTGGTAATGGAAATAAGTTGTCTTCCGCGGTCGGCTTAGTAAAGACCTACGCCGTTTCGGCGAAACAGGTGACTTATGCGACCGGGTATTTGAATAAGAAACTTCCCAACAGCGATTGGCAGTCTCCCGCGGTCGTGGCTCAGGTGGGGCAGATACCGGATACTTTCGATCTGCGCTCGCGGCTCACGCCGATTCAAGATCAGGGGCAATGCGGCTCCTGCTGGGCCTTCAGCCTGACCGCGACCAACCGCGACGGGCACAAGCTGGCCGGCAAAGATCCGGGGGATCTCTCCCAGGAATGGCTGGTTGATAATTCTCCGGAGGCCGACGGGTGCAACGGCGGCGACTTCGATTCCGCCAACAACTTCATCACTCCTGGACAGCCCTTGGCCAGCTCCGATCCGCAGGGCCGGTGCGTGTACCAGGAAGGCGCCGGCAAGTGCCCGGCGAAGCCTAATCCTCCGGTCACGCGCATCAAGGCCTGGCACATGCTGGGCAAGTCCGGGGGAAGCCCGAGCGTCAAGGACATCGAGTCCTACATGACTATCAGCGGCAAGCCGGTGTCCATCACCGTCGCCGCGGGCGCCACGGACGCCAAAGGCCAAGACGACTGGATGAACTACGCGAGCGGCGTCTACAACGGCTGCACTCCCGCCTTGGACAAGTCCGCGCAAGTCGACCACATGATCAACATCGTGGGCTGGAACAACGAGGGGGCGAGGTTCGACAAGAACGGCAACCTTCCTCCCGGCAAGGGAATCTGGATTCTGCGCAACAGCTGGGGAACCTCCTGGGGCATGAAGGGATATATGCTCTCCAAGATGACCGACGCCGAGGGTCTGCGGTGCAACGACGTGGCGGAAGAAGCCTCGTATTTCGTTTTTAAATAGCGCTGCCCGATTGTACGCGTTATTTCGAGGGGTTGGGGCTTTATTTTGCCCTAACCCCTTGAAAAACTCACTAATTTAGTCTACAAATATAGAGTCCATGAGGCACTTGTTGAGAAGTTGGAGCCGCGCCGCGGCGGGCGTGGTCGTGGCGGGGCTTGTGGTTGCGACGCTCGCGCCTCGTCCGGCAGTGGCTCAGCCGCGCCCTCTCTACGACATCTCCTACCGCTGGTCCGCGGAACTGCCCAGCGTGCTGGCCTACCGCCGACAGATGACTCACGTTTTCGGGCGGCCCTTCGTGCGCCGTCTTTCGGTGGTCAAGTGGGGGCCCAACTACGGGCTCATCTACCGCCGCCGGGGGTATCTCCGTTCCGCGGCTAAGACCGCGCGCCGGCATTCCGACATCTTGACGCGGCACGGGCTTTATCCCGCCTCGATCATCGAGGTGCGGCCCTGGGCCCCCGTCGCCGCGCCGCGCGTGCCCGGGTCGAGAATAATCGTCCGGCGCCGCCTGCCCACGCGCGTCAAACTCGCGGCCGCGGCCGCTCCCTCGGTGGCCAAGATTCAGAAGGCCCCGTCCACTCTTTCGACGGAAATCGATTCCTACGTGGAGCGGCTCAGGCATTTGGGAGCCATCAAAAGCAACGAGCGCACCGCTTGGTCGGTTTACGATTTAACCGCCAACACGCCTTTGGCGAGCATCAACGAGGACGAGGCCTTCGAGACCGCGAGCTTGGTCAAGCCTTTCATCGCGCTGGCCTTTTTCCGCGAGGTCAGCGACGGCCGCCTGCGCTACACTCCCTACGCGCGCCGGCGCATGGAGGCGATGATTCAGGAGTCGGACAACGCCTCGGCTGATTACTTTCTGCGCAAAATGGGCGGCCCGGCCGCGGCGCAGCGGCTCTTGATGAAGGACTATGGCGGCCTTTTGAGCGGCCTACGCCTAGTCGAGTATATTCCCTACAACGGCCGGACTTACCGGAACAAGGCCTCGGCGCACGACTATAGCCGGTTTCTCTACGCTCTGTGGAACAAACAGTTGCCTTATTCGGACGAGCTCCTGCGCGTGATGAGCCTGCCCAAGCCCAATCGGCTCTTCACTGCCGAGTTGCCGCCCAGCACCGAGGTCTACGACAAGACCGGCACCACCAGCCGCCTCTGCGGCGACATGGGTATTTTGGTCGTGCGTCACGGCGGCAAGGAGTATCCCTACATCGTGGTCGGCATCATTCAGAAATCCCGGCGCGCGTATCCTTACATGCGCTGGATGAACCGGCGCGGCAACGTCATCCGCCAGGTTTCCGACTTCGCCTACGACGCCATCTCGGGACTGCACGGCTTCGCCCCGGTCCTGAGCGCCAGCGCCGGCTCTCCCGTGCGCAATCCCGGCCTTGAATAGCGGCGCGCGAGAGGCCGCACCGCATCCCGTCCGCCACCGAAAAACGCCGCGCGAGACGGGCGTCGTCCTGCAGGCCTTGCTCACGGCTGCGGCCGCGACGGGAAGCTACTACCTGAGTTCGCTCTTGGGCATTCCGCAGAGCTACTGGGCGGCGATTGCCGCCATCAACGTGATGCAGTCGGAAATCGGCGCGACGGCCAAGACTTCCTTGAGCCGCTTGGCGGGCACGGCCATCGGCGCTTTGGTCGGCGGACTTTTCGCGGTTTTCTTCGGCGGCCATCTGCTTTCGTTCTCGCTGGCGGTCGTCGCGGCGGTGCTCCTGTGCGCCCTTTTAGACCGCTGGGAGAGCTACCGCTTCGCGGGCGTGACCGTGGCCATCGTGATGCTCGTCCCCTACGATGCCTCGCCGTGGATCATGGCCGGGCGGCGTTTCGTGCAGATATCGCTCGGCATCGTCTTCGCGCTGGGCGTCGAGTACCTGGGACGGCTCTACCGCCCCGCCCGCCAGGCGCCCTAGCCGCACCTTGATACACTACAAATGTAGTGTATACTATGTCCGCTATGGCGGACGAAGCGACTCCTAAGCAAAAAAAGATTCTTGATCTCATCGCGAAGCACTTCGCGGAGGAGGGTTTTGGTCCTAGCCTGCGCGATATCGGCCGGCGCTTGGGGATTTCCGCGGGCACCGTCCAGCGGCAAATCGAGGCCTTGGAGCATAAAGGACTCCTGAACCGCCGCGAGGGCACGGCGCGCGGCTTTTCTTTAAGCGGCCCCTCACCCTGGGAGTTGCCCATCCTGGGACGGGTGGGCGCCGGGCGCGGACCACTCGCGCAGGAAGACATCCAAGGCTACTTTAATTTCCGGGATTTTCGCCTCGGCGCGGACTATCTCCTCAAGGTCAAGGGCGATTCCATGGAGGACGCGGGCATTTTGGAGGGGGACCTAGTGCAGGTGCGCCGCCAGCCCACGGCGGAGGACGGCGACGTGGTGGTGGCCGTAGCGGGCGGCGAGGACGGCGTGGTCAAGCGCCTGCGCCGCCGCGGCGGCAACTATCGGCTTGAATCCGCCAACCCCAAGTACGCGCCCATCCTTTACGATTTCCAGGTCATCGGCAAGGTCGTGGGCTTGGTGCGGCAATACGGGAGATGAGAGCCGCCAAGACGCTCTTGGCACCGCCCTGATCGCAGTTGCGTTCTCGCCCCTTCGAGCGCAGCAGACGCCAATGGGCGCGGTTTTCGCGGGAGCGGGCGAGGGAAATTACGCGCGCTACGGCTTTGACGACGCGTTTGGCTCCAAGGGCGCTCCAACCACCCTCAATCACCGTTTCGGCGCGGGCGTGGTGCTCTCTTCTTCAGCGGAAGAGAGCCTCTCCGCAAGCGAACGCTTGATCCACTTGGGCTTGAACGGTGATCCGGAAATTCCCGGCGGGCCCCCTACGCCGTCCCACGTTCCCTGTGGTCCGAGCAGGCCGGAGCGCGTTACGAGCGCCGCCTGGACGACGGCCGCGCCTGGGGCGTGAGCGGCGGCGTGGGTTCGGGCAGCGACCGGCTGTTCGACTCCATGCGCGAGACCACGTTTCGCGGCATGGCCGACCTGCGCGTTCCCTCCGCGAGCGGCAACGCCTGGATTTTCCTGCTCGCGTATTCGAACAGCCGATACTTCCTGAATAACGTGCCCCTGGCGGGCGTAGCCTATGAGTTCCGCGTTCGGGCCGCGCCGCTCTCGCGCGGCTTCACGCTGGATGTTTCCGGAGGAAGGCAGTTCGATCAGTATTTTTACGAGGGACGGCGCTTAGCTACGGGCGCGCGTGCAAGCCTGCCGCCGTGCTGGTATGTTTCCACGTCGCTGGCGTGGCATTTTAGGCTCGGGCTTTAAGAGGGCTTGGCGCGGTAGCTCGGAAAATGATTGAGTTGTCGGGACAAAGGGGGAATTTATGACCAATGACCGCCGCTCGCCGTTTGGACTGCTGACGAAAAATAATCCGCAGCTGGTGAATCTTTCATTTTTGGCGCTGCGCCTGGCCATCGGCGGCATTCTTTTCGCCGTCGGCGCGAGCAAAGTGCTGGGTTGGTTCGGCGGCATGGGGCTCCAAGCGACCATCCAGATGTTCACGACCAAGATGGGCATCCCCACGCCGCTGGCGTACGTGAGCTGCTTTACGGAATTTCTGGGCGGGCTATGTCTTGCGATGGGCTTCCTGACTCGGCCTGCGGCCGCCGCGGTCGCCGTCAACATGACGGTGGCGACCTTCGTCATGCTGCCGCGCGGGTTCTTGTTCGGCGGCGCGGCCTATCCCTTCACGCTGCTCGTTGTGGCGCTGGCTCTTTTAATCGCCGGACCCATGGGCTACAGCGTGGACGCGCTCCTCGCGCGGCCGGGAAAGTAATCAGCCGCGCTTTTGGCGGGCCAGCCAGCCCGCGATGTCGGCATTGAGGACTTTCAAGGGGAGCGATCCGTCGGCCAGCACCGCGTCGTGGAAGGCGCGGATGTCGAACCTGGGGCCCAACTGTTTCTGGGATTGCGCGCGCAGGTTTTGGATGTCGATTTCGCCGATCATGTAGGACAAGGCTTGGCCCGGCCAGGCGATGTAGCGGTCCACCTCGGCGTTAATATTCTCATCCGAAAGCGCGGTGTTCTCGCGCAGGAGTTTGACGGCATCGGCCCTGCTCATGCCGTAGTAGTGGATGCCGGTATCCGCCACCAGCCGCGCCGCGCGCCACATCTGGTAGGAAAGCTCGCCGAACCTCTTGTAGGGCGTGTCGTAGACGCCCATCTCGCCGCAGAGCGTCTCGCAGTACACCGCCCAACCCTCGCCGTAAGCGTTGTAGTAGCTAAAACGCCTGAATTCCGGCAGGCCCGTCATTTCCGCGGCGAGGGAAAGCTGCAGCGCGTGGCCGGGGCGGCCCTCGTGGCAGGTCAGCACGGGGATTTCATATTTTGGCCGGGTCTCGGGCTTATACAGGTTGACCGACATGATGGCCGCACGCGTGCCGTCGGCCGAAGGGCCTTCCGAGTAGGCCGTGTAGGTGTCGGGCGCCTGGTCCGCGGGGATGGGCTCGATGCCCCAAGGGATGCTGGGCAGATGTCCGAACTCCTTGACCAAGAGCGGGTCGATGGCCTTGCCCTGCGCGCGGTAGGCTTCCAGCAAATCGTCGGGGTTGGCGTAGTAGAACTTTGGGTTAGTCCTCAAGTAATGCAGAAAATCATGGAAGCTGCCCTTGAATCCCGTCTGCTTGATGACGGCGTCCATCTGCCGGCGGATTTCGGCCATTTTCTTTAAGCCTAATGCGCGCACTTGGGCGGGCGTCATGTCCGTGGTGGTGAAGTGGCGCACCAAGTAGGCGTAGTAGGCCTTGCCGTCGGGCAAATCGCGCGCCGCGATGGAGGCCCGGCAGCCGGGCAGATAGGTTTTGACGAAGAAATCGTCGAGCCGGCGATAGGCCGGAACAATTGTTCGGGCAATGGCCTGGACGGCTTGTTGGCGCAGGGCCGCGGCGGCATTGGCGTCGATGGACGCGGGAAAGCTTTTGAACGGCGCGTAGAACGGCGATTGGGTCGGGTCCGCGACGATGTTGTCCTCGATCTGCGGCGGGATCCTCTCGGCGACGACTTTGGGCAGGGTGTAGCCTTCCTTTAATCCCACTCGGAGAAGCGTGATGGTCTGGTCCATGTAAGGTCCGAAGGTTTGCAGGCGCGCGAGCCAGTCCTGATAGTCCTTGAGCGTCGTAAACGTCAGGGACTGCGTCGCCATGTCGCCGACGGTTTGTATGCCGCCCAACTGGTTTAGGGGGAACAAGTATTCGTGGAAATGGTGGGACTCGATGGAATCCTGGTGCTGCCACTTGAAGAGGTCGTAGTTGATCTGATTTTGAGAGTTCAAATCGCTGCGGTTGATTTTGGCCATATCCGCCAGGGCCCGCAGGTTTTCTTGATGCTCGCGTCGGATTTCGGCCAGGCTCGCGTCCGGCCACAGCGCGTTGAAGCGGCGGTCGCCGTAATCGGAGGCGGACAAAGGGTCCTCGCGCATCTGACGATCCCAGTCGCGTTTGAAGAGCCGGTGGAGCGTGGCGGCCTCATCGGCTTGAACGTTTGACGAGGTAGGCGCGGAGAAAATGGCGCGCGCGGGGGTTAGGAGCAGCAGCGCGGCGAAAACGGAGGATATTACGCTCGCGGTCCGGTCCCGCCCCGACACCTAGCGGCCTTGAGGCGCGTCGGCGGGGTTCAAGGGCAGGCCGCCCAGCAGGCTTGAGACGTACATTCGCGCGCCGCCCTGGTCTTGCGCGCCTTTGACGGTCCGAGTCACCTCGATTTCGGTTTTCCCGTCAACCCAAATGGTCGAGGCGTAGAGGTGCGAGTCATCGGCCCAGTATTGCACCACGGGTTTTTTGGAAAGCTCCGACTCCAACTGGCCGATGAGGCTTTGGGCGCCGCTGCCGTCGGCGAACGCCACCGACATGTCGAGGATTTCTCCCTGGAAGTGGACGTTGAGCGTCACGCTCTTGACGCGGCGGCCGAGGACGGCGGCTTGGGCAACGAGCGAATCGGGAAGCGTGCAGCGCAGAATCGTGTGCTGCACGGCGGAGCGCGCGCAGTCAAGTTCCGCGTCCGCAGCTTTGTCGGCGACGCCGATTTCAAGAATGCCGCCTGGGATGACGACACGGGCTGCGCGGGCGAGCGCTCCGGCAGGTTGGATCGGCGCTTGGCTTTCCGGGGCTTGCGCTGCCGCGGGAGCGAGCAGGCTAAGCGCCAGAAAAAGACCGGCGGCGCTTTTTCGGAGCGTTTGGGCGATCATGCGCGGATCATAGATTAGCTTTTTGCCGCGGGGTTGTCATGCGCGGGCCGTTCGGACATTTCTTCCGCCGCGGGAATAATATCCTGGAAGCAAAAACGGTCGTGGCGCACGACGCGCTCACCCAGAGTAAAAGGCACGGCGCGCGCCCAGCCGGGCCCGTTGTAGACGAAGGAGTGGAACTCGCCGTTTTCGCCGCATGGATCGACGCCATCTGGGAGCCGCGCGAGAAAATCCCCGTTGATTTCGGCGCCGGCGAAGGATTCGCCGAGGACTTGAGTGTCGGCGCAGACCACGACGGCTTTAAATCCCAGCCGGATAAAATCCCTCGCCAAGGCGCCTGTTGCGCGCTTCCAGAGCGGAAAAATTCCCCGCAGGCCCAGCCGCGCGAGGTTGTTTTCCCGGTAGGCGCGCAAATCTTCCAAGAATATATCCCCGAAGGCGACGGCCTGGACGCCCTGCGCCTTGAAGCCTTCCAGGGCGGCGGCCATCCTCTCCTCGTACTGGACGTTTCCGGCTTCCTTGGAAATGAGCACCTGGCGCACGGGAAGGTCCAGCGCGCGCGCCTGGGCTTCAAGCAGAACGCGCCGGACGCCATGCATGCTGATGCGGCCGTAGTCCTCGGTTACGGTCGTGAGTAGAGCCGCGATATCGTAGCGCCCTTCTTTTAGGATTTCATAGGCGGCCATGGCGCTGTCCTTGCCGCCGCTCCACGACAGGACGATTTTCTCCTTCGCGATCATGCGCACGGCCGCCGTTTGCGCGAAGTGCGGCGGAAGCGGCGGCTCATATCAGCCTTCGTCCTCGTTGGGAATGCGCGTAAAGGCGATGCGCAGGGGGGCAAGCTTCGCCGATTCGTGGGTCGCGCCGTAATGCACCGAGTCCTTGCCGAACTTCTTGTTGAGATCGTCGAGCGCCTTGTTGAGCCGGTTTCGATTGGGGTTCTCAAAAAGATCCGGCGCGTGCAGCGACTCGGGCACGAGTCCGGTCAGCGCCACGCCCACTCCGTAGGGCTGGCCCGAGGGGGCGTTTTTCCAAAGTTCCGAGAGAGCGCGCAGGAAAGCGGCGGTGTCCTGCGTTTCCATCAAGCCGCAACGGGCCTTCCAGCCGTCGTGGCCCAGAAACTCCGCGAAAATTTGGATTCCCGAGGCGTAAAAACCCTCCTGGCGCAGCCGCGCGGCCGCTTTGACCGTCAGCTTATTCAACACCCGGAGCGCTCCGGCTTCATGGCGCAGTTCGGGCGGAAGGACGTGGGAATGGCTGATGGATTTTTGTCCCGAGGATTTCTCCGGCACTTCCTCTCCGCGCAAAAGATGCCACAACTCCTCGCCGCGGACGCTGCCCCAGGCCCGGCGCAGTTCCTGGGCCGGGAGCGCGCAGAACTTTTCCATGTCGCGGATGCCGCGCGCGTTGAGCCGGGCCTCCATTTTGCGCCCGACGCCGGGCAGATCGCGCAACGTCAGGCGGTGGAGGCTTCGGGGCAAGTCGCGGGGCAAAAGCGCGGTCAGGCCGTCGGGCTTTTGCATGTCCGCGGCGATTTTGGCCAGGTATCGGTTAGGCGCCAAGCCGATGGAGCACTTGAGCGACGAGCCGACCTTGGCCTTGATGACGGACTTGACCTTGAGCGCCAAGGCTTTGGCGGCCGCCAGGTCCTGCTGGGAGCCCGTCAGCCGGCAGGCGATTTCGTCGATGGAGCATACCGCCTCCACGGGCAGGCAGGTTTCCACGGCCGTCACGATTCGGTTGTGGTATTTGACGTAGTTGGCGTGGTCGCCGTCGATGAAAATCATCCGCGGACACAGGCGTTTGGCCTCGCCGACCTTTGTGCCGGTCTTGACGCCGAAGGCCTTGCCCTCGTAGCTGACCGCGATGCAAGACGTCGTGTCGGCGTGGAGCGGCACCACGGCCACGGGCTTGCCGCGCAAGGCCGGGTTCATCTCCTGCTCGACCGAGGCGAAGAAGGAGTTCATATCGAGATAGAGCCAGCTCACCAGCCGGCCCGGATCGCGCGATTCCGTAGTCATTCGAGTTCCAAGTCCGCGACAAGGGGGAGATGATCGGAGGCCGCGCGCGAGAGCGCGGTGTTGCCGCGCTGGTCGTGGACCATGCGGACGTCGCCGCGGATGTAGAGGGAATCCAGGGCGCGCAGCGGAGCGAAAGCCGGGAAGGTGGGCAGTCTCGGGGTCCCATGGAAGCCCGCGGGCGTCAGCACGCTCTTGCCCAGGGTCCCCCAGACGTCGTTGAAGTCGCCGCCGACTACAATGGCCGCGCGGGCGTGCAGGTGCGCAAAGGGGCTTTTCTCAAGGAAGCGGCGCAGCTGGATTCTGCGCTCGATGCCCGAGAGGCCCAGGTGCAGGTTGAAGACATGCAGCGTGCGCGAACGTCCTGAGGGCAGGCGCGCGCGGATGCGGGCGTGGAGAGCGCCGCGGCGCTTTTTCGGCGGGACGGTCAGATCGATGTGCCCAATCTCGGCGATGGGGTAGCGGCTGAAGATGGCGTTGCCGTATTGGCCGCCCAGCCAGCGCTTGGTGTGCGGCACGTAGGCCGTGTGCCGGTAGCCGAGAATCCCGGCCAGGGCCGACGCCTGCCCGCTGTGCGGCGCCATATCCAAGACCTCCTGAAGCAAGACCGCGTCAGGGGCGTAGTGGGCGATGGTCTCGGCGATGCGGCCCAGATCGTATCGCCGATCGAGCCCGCCCACCCCTTTGTGAATGTTGTAGGTCAGCAGTCGAAAGCGCATAGCGTGACGCTTATTCTACCAAGCTACGTAACGGCCAAGCTCTTGGGGCGATCGTTTGCCAATTTAGCGCAAGTCAATGGTGAACGTCGCATCGGCCTGGGACGAGGCATCAGGGCGTAGTTCTCCTTTCCAAAGCTTAAACACGGCCGTGGCCGGCAGAGCCGTCACGCGCAGGCCCATTCCATATCCTCCGCCCGAATCCATGTCGTTGCATCCGTCTGGATATCCGCAATAATCGCTGAGTTTGACATGGTCAACAATCCTCGCCGGATAACGCGTGTCCCCGAGTTTCTTTACGTTTTTCGACTGCTCCGGATCGAGATAGAGGTAATTGAATCCTAAATCCCTGGCGTTGGAGGCTTCAATCCAGAGCACGTGCCTCCATTTGCCCGAATCGTCATTCGTGAAATCTAAATATCGGGAAACGTCGTAGATAACGCGCGCCGAGGAGGTCGGACAACTCCACATCAGATTGTGGGGAACCGGCGCGGAGGCGGCCGAATTCCTGGTCCAGTAATCGGCCCGCGGTCCGGTAAAAGTGTAGGTCAGCGGGGACGCAAGCCCCATAAGCAGGAGGGGGTTGGCGATGGTGGAGCCTTGCTGGGAAAATCCGCTGACGCTCTGCGGCCCTTCACCGTAGCCGTAGACGCCTTCGAGCCCCCACCAGGGCCGCCCATCAACGATTCCTCCAAAAATTTTTTCGCTGGGCTCGTAGCCCGGGCCGATGAGCTCCGGGTAGAGGGAGACGGCGTGGCGGCGCAGATCGTAAATTTGTTTTTTCGTGGAGCCGTTGAGCAGGAAGCCGGAGGCGAGCAGCACCGGAATGTCCGGCGGAACGTCGCCGGAAGTGTTCCCAAAGCAGAGTTCCGCCTGCGGCCGGGCTCGGGCAGGCGGATGCCTTCCCCGCACCCACCATGCCCCGGCCATGCTCACGAGAGCGGCCGCGAATAAAACGCGGAACCAGCCGTTCGTTCTCAAGCGGATAGGATAGCGCCCGAGGCATCCGGGGTCAAGAGTGCCGACTCTTAGTATCTGTTCGGTCGCTGGACTGAATACCGGGATTGCGCTAGAATGGGGTCACGTTGACGCAGCGGAGGTTCTATGGTCGAAGATAAGGCCGCCATCGTCGCTAAAAGCCGCGCCGCGGGCCTCTCGCTGGCGGCAATCTTGGTTCTAGTTTCCGCCGCTTGGCCATCTGCCGCAAGTCAGAGCGTGTCGCCGGCCATCTCGTCTGGCGCGGCCACGGATTTTGTCCTTGGCAATAACGAGTTCGCCTTGGCGCTTTATGCGCGCGTGGCCGCAGGCAAAAAAAGCAACGTTTTTTTCTCGCCCTACAGCGTTTTCTCGGCGCTAGCCATGGCTTATGCCGGCGCCCGGGGCCGGACCGCGCGACAGATGGCGGATGTTTTGCGCCTCGCGCCGGGGGGCCAATTCCTGCCCGAGGAGTTCGCGGAGCTTAATCGCTCGCTTGACGGCCGCCGCGGAAAAATCAAGCTTGTCATCGCCAACGCCTTGTGGGGACAAAAGGGGTTCTCGTTCCGGCGCGATTTCTTGGCGCTGACCCAGCGCTATTACGGCGCCGGACTTCGCACGCTCGATTTTCGGAAAGACGTTTCCAAAGCCCGCGCCGCCATCAACGCCTGGGTCGAAATATCCACCGGAGGCAATATCCAGAACATCATTGCGCCCGGCGCCTTGGGTGCGAGCACTCGCCTAGTGCTGACCGACGCGGTTTACTTCAAAGCGGCCTGGGCTTCCCCGTTTGAGGAGCGGCGCACGAAAAAAGGGGCGTTCTATACGGCCGCGAGCGGGCGCGTCCAAGCGTCCTTCATGGTCGAGACGGGCCGCTTCGCCTACGCGGAAACTCCAACGCTCCAAGTTCTCGCGCTGCCCTATTCCGGCGGGCTTTCCATGATCGTGATTTTGCCGCGGACTCAGGACGGCCTAGCCGCGCTGGAGAAAAACTTGTCCGCGGAAAACGTGCTTGGCCTCATCGGCGCGCTGTCCCGCCGCCGCGTCGAGGTTTTACTTCCCAAGTTTAAGTTCTCCTCCGGCTTCGGCCTGGTTCCGGTCTTGAAGTCCATGGGCATGGCCGATGCCTTTACGCCGCCCGCCTCCGGCGCCGGCGCGGATTTCTCGGGCATGGATGACCGACGAGACCTGTGGATTTCCGGCGTCATTCACAAGGCGTATATCGATGTGAATGAGCAGGGGACCGAGGCCGCGGCCGCGACCGCGGTGACGATGAGGGCCACGGCGATCTTTTCGCCCGGTCCGCCGGCGGTTTTCCGCGCGGATCATCCGTTTATCTTCCTTATTCGGGACAACGCTTCCGGCGCCATCTTATTTCTGGGCAAAATCGCCGATCCGTCGCGCTGAAAGCGCGCTCGCATGAAAAAAACTGCGTTGGGCGCCTTGGTCCTCGGCGCTGTTTTGATGGCAGGACGCGTCCGCGCTCGAGGCGCTGCGGCGGCTCCGGCGCTGGATTACGCCGGCCCGATTCTGGCCCTTTTGGAAAATCCCCTGGGCGGTTCAATCGGGGTGGGCTATGCCGTGGCGCCATCTCGCCAAGGCCGCATTCTCGGCGCCGGCGGAGCGGCCTACGGGGCCTCGGATCCGCAGGATTGGGGTGCGGCGGACCAGAGCGGCGTCGGGTAGCCGCCGTCCCGAGCCAAGGCGCGCAGGCGTTCGGCGGCAGGAGCCGCGTCTTCGCGGTAAGTAAAGCCGAACCAGCCGGCTCCTTCCCGCAGGACGCGCGCCCGCAGGGTTTGGGCGCGCAGGCATTCGGCCACGGCTTCCGCGATGGTGAGTTCGGCCTGCGGCTGGGTGGTCGAGGCTTCTCTGGCGGCTAGAGCAAGCCGCCGCAGGCTCGGCTCGAAGAGCCGCGGGGCGCGCGCCGGAAAGGCCCAGAAATTCATGGACACGGGCGCGTTCCCTTCCAAGCGGAGTTCCGGATGTTCATCGGACACGATGCGCTCGCCATCGTGCCGCACGCTCCGGCATTCCACGATCTCCTGGAGCCATCCCTGGGCGTCGCTGCGGCAGAGCGCCCGCGCCACGCCGCCCCAGGCCGAGAGCGTTTCGCCCACGGGATAGGAAACCAGGGCCGCGTCGTCCGGCGCGGATTCCAGCGCCTGCCGCGCCGCGGCGAACGCCTCTTGACCGTAGAAATCGTCGGCGTTAACGACGCAAAAGGGCTCCTTGAGGCGCTTGCGGGCGCACCACAGCGCATGGGCCGTTCCCCAGGGCTTGTGCCGCGCCGCGGGGAGGGAGAGTCTCGCGGGGAGATCGTCCATCCGCTGGACGGCGGAATCGACGGTCATTCGTCCGGCCCAATTCTTCTTGTAGCGGTGAGCGACGAGATCCTGATTTTCTTCGCGCACGATGAAGAGCGCCCGCGCGAAGCCCGCGCGCCACGCCTCGTAGAGCGAGTAGTCCGCGAAGGTTTCGCCCGAGGGCCCCAACTCGAAGAACTGCTTGGCGCCGCCGAAGCGCGCGCCCAGGCCCGCCGCGAGCACGACCAAGGTCGGGCCGCTCAAGGTTTTGCCGTTGCGTCCAGGGCCAAAGTCACGGCCTTTTGCGCGCCGGAATAAACGCCGCGCAGGGCGGCGGCCTTGACCGACTCGTTCATGCGCGCGAGGCCCGCCGGATCGTCAAGCCAGCCTTTCACTTCCGCGGCCGCCTCGGCGGGTTCGCGGCGCTCCGGCGTCCCGTCGCCCAAACCCGCGGAGTAGACGGCCGAGGCGGCCTCGTGATCGCCGACGCGGCGGATGTGGAGCTTGGGCGCGGGAAAAAAGGCCAGCTCGGAGGGCTTGGTGATCAAAACGTCCGCGATGCGGATGAGCCCATCGGTGGCGGCCACCGCTTCGAGCGGGCTCGAAGCGGTGATAAGAACCGCGGGGGCGTCCATTTCCGCGCCGCCCAGCGGGTGCGCGGCGATGAATTGGTCCAAGGCCCGGCCGCTTTCCAGGCGAAGGGGCGTCAATCCCAGGGCGCTTAGGGCGCGCGAGAGGCTTTTTGCGACGCGCGCGTGATCGCCGGCGTTGACGATGAGGCGCAGGCGGCCTTGGCGCGCATGAGGCGCCAGGCGGACGAACAAATCTTCGAGGTAGGCGCCTTGGGCTCCGGCCCCGCCCACGGAGAAAAGCAGGCGCAGGGGGGACTTTCGGCGCAGGCGGGCCAGCCGCGCCTCGCAATCGGCGGGCGCGTTTTCAACGAGCTCCGCCGGAACCCAGTGGCCGAGAGCGGGCGTTTCTTCGGCGGGAGCCCCGAGAGCGACGAGCCTTTGCCGCGACTCCTCGTTTTGCGCGGCGTTGATCGTGTTGGGCACGAGATTAAAATGCTGGGGATAGGAGTCCGGCACGAGATTGACGACGCGGTCAAAGCCGCAGCCGGCGGCCAAATGCGCGTTCCAGGGGTGCGCGGCGACGACGGGCCAGTTTTGGGGCAGGCCGGTCATGAGGCGCTTTAAGCCCCGCGCCATTATTCGAGAAGAGCTTTGGGAAAGGGGGCCGCCGCTTTTCGTGATGGCGCCCCAGGCGCTCTCGATAGGGCCGCCCGCGGCCGCGGAGAGGCGCGAGGCCGCGCTGTAGAGCCGCTCGCTGGCCTTGATGAGCGCGGCTTCGGGCGAGTCGATGGAAAGAGGGTCGTGCACGAAGGTCTTTCGGACGCGCACGGCCCAAGTGGCGGCGGCGCGGGCCATGCGGTAGTGCCCGTAGCCCATGCGCAGCGTGCCGACGAGAACGGCGCTCTGGGCAAGGTCGAGAGGCGCGCCGTCGCGTCCAAGAATGTCCGCGCCGCCCAGCAGGGGCTCGAGCTTGGCGCGGAAATCTATCCGTGGTAAGAAGCGCGAAAGCATTTTGGAACCTTGTATCGGGCGATTTTAGCAAGTTATGGGTTGCCCGGCGCCGTTGACAAGCGAAGGCGTTACTTGTATAAAACCATATGCGCCGATTCTCCGTCGTGCTGGCCGCCGCGACCACGCTGTTCCTGGGATGCGCGCACTCCCGCAATATCATTCGGGCCGAGGACGGCCTGAACCTGGCCCAATATCGCGGCGTCGGCGTCGTGCCCTTCGAGGATCCCCGCGGGCAGGGCCTAGCCATCGCGAACGGCCTCGAGGACGGCTTGACGCGGCTGATGTACGCTCCGGTCGATTCGCAGGCCCTTCAAAAAATAATTTCCAACTACAAGGCGGATCCGCGCAACGGCGTGGGCCTCGAGGCCCTTGAAATGATTCATGATAAGACCGCCGCGGACGCCATCGTCATGGGGCGGATGACTCCCGATTGGAGCGCTGCCATTATCGTCATGATAGAGACAGGAATGGGAGATCAGGTTATGCGCGCCGTCGTGCGGCCTCCCGGAAAGCAGAAGATTTTTACCACGCCGGCCGAAGTTTCCCACGAGGTGCTCAAAGTCCTCACCAACCTGCATTAGCATGAAGAACTCGGCGCCAGCGCCGGGCTACAAGCCTATCTCGGAGTACGGCGTCATCGGCGACTTGCATTCCGTCGCTTTGGTGGGGACCGACGGGTCCATCGACTGGTGCTGCCTGCCGCGCTTCGATTCCCCCAGCCTATTCGCCGCGCTGCTCGACAAAGACAAGGGCGGACACTTCAAGATTTCGCCCGCGGGCCAGACCATCAACAAGCAGATGTATCTCTCGGACACCGCCGTCCTGCTCACGCGTTTCTTGACTCCCGACGGCGTTGGTGAGATAGAGGACTTCATGCCGCTGCGGGAAGGCGCGGCTTCGGAGGACGCGCCGCACGAGATTGTCCGCCGGGTGCGCGTGGTGCGGGGAGCCATGCGCTTTAAGCTCGATTTGCGTCCGGCATTTGATTACGCCCGCGCCCGCCATAAGCTGAGCCTGACGTCCCGCGGCGCCGTTTTTGCCTGCGGGCGCGAGCGCGTGGGCCTGACCTCGCCCATCAAACTTAAGGCCGGCGGCCAAGGAGTCTCGGCCGAGTTCGCGCTCAAGGCCGGCCAGTGCGCGACCTTCCTGCTGCGCCATGCGGAGGATCATGCGTCCGCGCTGGATAAAAATTTCGACGATGAGAAGGCGTTCTGCGACACCGTTGATTTCTGGCGCCGCTGGACCGCGGGCATCCGTTACAAGGGCCGCTGGCTTGAAATGGTGCGCCGCTCGGCCATCACTCTTAAGCTGCTCACCTACGCGCCTACCGGAGCCATCGTCGCCGCGCCCACCACGAGCCTGCCCGAGCGGCTTGGCGGCGAGCGCAACTGGGACTACCGCTATACTTGGATCCGGGACGCGGCCTTCACGGTCTATTCATTCATGAACCTGGGACTGACGGCCGAGGCCGAGGGCTTCATGCGCTGGATTGACGCGCGCGCGAGAGAAGCGGGAGGCAAAGGCAGCCTGCAGGTTCTCTACTCCGTCACCGGCCGCCACGATATTCCCGAAAAAATTATTACCCATTTGGAGGGTTACGCCGGCTCGGCGCCCGTGCGCGTCGGCAACGCGGCGGCGGGGCAATTCCAACTCGATATTTACGGCGAGCTCATGGACACGGTTTATCTCGCCAATAAATACGGCCGGCCCATTTCCCACGAGCTGTGGACGCACCTGCGCACTTTGCTTGATTACGCCTGCGACAACTGGAGAAAGCCGGACGACGGCATCTGGGAAGTCCGCGGCGGACGCCAGAACTTCGTCTATTCCAAGATGATGGTCTGGGTGGCCTTGGATCGCGGCCTGCGCCTGGCCGGCTCGCGGGGATTTCCAGGCGACCAGCTCCGCTGGCTGCGCGAGCGGGACGCCGTTTATGAGCAGGTCATGGAACGCGGTTGGGACGAAAAAAGAAAGAGCTTCGTCCAGCACTACGGCTCCGGCGCCTTGGACGCGGCGAACCTCTTGATGCCGATGACGCACTTCGTGGCGCCCACCGATCCGCGCATGCTGGGCACGCTCGATGCGACGCTGAAGGGACTGACCTCGGATAGTCTCGTCCGCCGCTATCAGATTGGAAAAGGCGCCGATGACGGACTCTCCGGCGGCGAAGGATCATTTTCCATGTGCACGTTCTGGCTGGCGGAAGCGCTTTCCCGCGCGGGCCGGGTCTCGCAGGCGCGCCTGATTTTCGAAAAAATGCTCTCCTACGCGAACCATCTGGGGCTCTACTCGGAACAGACGGGCCCCTGCGGCGAAGCGTTGGGGAATTTCCCGCAAGCCTTCACTCATCTGGCGCTCATCACCGCGGCCCACCAGTTGGATCAGGTTCTAGGGCAAGACTAGCCTTTCTTGAGCACGATCCACTTCTCGGAGCAGCGCGTGACGGCCTCTCGAAACGCCTTGTAGCGGAGATACTCTTGGGGCGAGACTGCAATGGCTTGGCGCGTCGAGGCGGAAGAATAGGTCAGCGCGCCATGGGCCGATGTGTAAGAAGCTTGGTACGACGCGCCGGGGCCGGTTAGTTCGGCGGGCGACGGGGCGTAATAGAGCTTCCAGCCCTTAGGCAGAGAAACGGAGACATACCTCCTATCGTGGGAGCGGCGCCACCAGAACATGGGCTCCTCGCGCACGGGCCTGCCGACGTCGGCGGCGGAATTGCTGATCGAGGGCATGCGAAAAGCCATGTAGCCGCCGGAGGCGGTCAGCGCGTAATTTCTGACGGCGAACGAAACGTGGACGACCAAGTTTCGGGTCGGGTCGTTTAGGCCGTCGATGGAGTAGCCCACAAGACGCGCGCCCGGGTGGATGCCGTAGACAATTTGCTGAAAGGCGTGTTCCACGTCCTGCTTTTTCCAATCCTTCATCGCCCGCCAGGACGCTTGGTCCTCGCCCAGTGGGGAAATCGTCTCCGAGCCCCTGAGCGTCCCCTTGCCCGAGAGCGACAAGGACAAGCGATCGGTTTCTCCTTCGCGGGCCGCGGGCATCAGGGGATTTTTGATGATTTTGCCTTGGTCCGGGCCGAAGACGACGAGCCCGTGCACGCCCTGCAGCCACGGCGGCGTCTCTTGCCAGCGCCGGTCGTCTTCGAGGGGAATCATCGTCAGTCGACGGCCCCCGATATCAAGCAGCACCGCTGCCGCGTCGAATTGGCCCAGGCTCGGCAGGGACTGCTCGAACGGAAAGCCGCCTTTGTCGGCCAGGTAGGCGAGTTGGGGCTTAAGGCCCGCTTGGCGCAGCATCACGAATAAGAGGAACGGCTTGTCGAGCGCGTTGCCGACTTTGGAGGCGAATATTTGGGCGGGGCTCTTGGGCGCGTAGCCGTAGTCGCTCATGGTCACCGGCTCGTAGTCGATTGTCTGCGCGACCCAGTTGTAAAGAGCTTCGGCTTTGGCCGCGTCGGTCGTTTTCCCCTTGATGATTTCGGCGGTCTGCGCCGAAACGCCCGGGCCGGGGTCGAGATGCGGGCCGATTGTCTTGGCCGCGTCGACGGCGACCTGCGCCCAAGTCGCTTCGGGCGCCACCTCGACGAACGGGGCGATGCGCGAATAAGGAGGCATGTCGTTTTCCCGCTTGAACGACGGCTGATTACGGACTTCCCAAATCCGGCGCACGCGGGAGCCCAAATCCTCGGTCTTTATGAGCGCATCTTTGGGCAGGCCGCGCGCGGCGATGTTCAAGGCCATGCCTTTGGGCGCGGTGACGGTGAAACGGGCCAGGACCACGGGCTCGAAAAACCGGAACTGCATCGCGGCCGTGAAGGGCTGGGTCGCGACGTCCACCGGCGACGCAATGCGGTATTGGTAGTCGACCACGGTTCCCGTCGCGACGTCGGGCAGGGCGAACTTGAGGCTCTTTAAAAGATCATAGTCCGGGTACTGCGAATTCTCCGAGCCCTCCTCGACCGAGGTGTCGTCAAGATCGGAAATGGCGTCGCCGTTGACCGAGCGGGCCCAGTCGATGGAGGCGGTTTGGATATTATCCAGGTAATCGAACTGCTCGTTGGCCGCCGACTCCTTGTCGCGCTCGCGCAGGACCAGTTGGATGACGTGCCGCGTGCAGGCCGCGCGGCCGTCCGCGCCGATGTCGCAGGCTTTGTCGTCGAGATAAATGACGGAGCCGTCGTCGGGGTAGTCGGCGGGAGTCGCGGGGGACTTCAAGACGGCTTTCAAGGCCGGATCGGCGATGTCGGCGGCCGTTTTTTCGCCGGGCACGCCGAAGACGTGGACCAGCTTCACCTTGAGCACCTGCGAAAGGGGATAGGAGGTCTCGCGGCCGTCGGCGCTTAGGACCACCGCGGCCGAGTCGATGCGCACGATGGTTCCGGAAACCTCCGCGCCGGCGTTAGTGAAGACGATGTCCGCGCGCGCGGAGGAAGCCAGCAAGACGGCCAGCGCCGCCGTAATCGCGAGCTTCTTCACGCGCCCTCCTTTTTTAGGAAGACGCGCTCGCGGGTCAGGCGCGAAACGGCGTCGAGGAATTTTTTGTGCGCCGGATACTCGGCGGTGGAATAAACGAGCTTGGCGCGCTTGAAGTCGGCGTCGCAGACCAGGCCCCGGGCGCCGGTCCGGCAGCTCATTGAAAAGGACTCGCCGGGCCCTGCGATGCGAACGGTTTTGGGCGCGGATAGGACGCGCAGCCCCGGAGGCAGGCTCACCGTGTAGCGGTAGCGTTTTTCCATGGGCTCGTGGTATTCAAGGCCGTAGAGGCGCTTGGTCAGCGAAACTTCGGGGAAGTCCTGCTCGAAATCGGGGAGCTTGAGGATGTAGAGATCGCCGGCGCGGATGAGATAATCCGGCAAACGGCAGCTCCAGCCGAGCAGGAAGGGCTTGGAGATGTTTTCGGCGTTTTGGGACTGATAGGACGTCAGCACGGCCGAGGGGTCCACCGCCGCGACCTGCTCCTCGAAGCTGGCCTTCAAGTCGCTGGCCTTGAGGCTTTTATAATAGCCGCGCAGCTCCGCCTCGTGCGTGCCGTCGTAGCGCGCCGAGAACGAAGCCGTCGCGCCGCCGTCCGTGCTGACGGCGAGGTTGTAGTCGTAGACGCTGGCGTTTTGCGAGGGCTTGGGGACGGGGACTTTGATGATTTTGCGGCCGAAGACGTCCACGACCTTCACGCCGTAGTCCATCGCCGGAATTTGCGGGTAGCTAAAATCCTCGCCGACGGAATCGAGGAACATGCCGCGGCCGTTGAGCGTCACGTGGGTAATGGCGTGCTCGAAGTCGATGTCCGGAACCTTGAAATCGTGAACGGCGCTGTAGTTGGTGTCCAAAAGAACCGGCGTCGAGCGCACGCCGATGACGCGCAGCATCGTGGTCAAAAGCAGCGCCTTGTCGATGCAGCAGCCGTAGCGCCGCCGCCAGGTCAGGTTCGCGTCGTAGCCGCCCCAGTTGGAGGCGACGCCCATCTTGACCGCGATGTAGCGCACGTCTTTTTGCACGTACTGGTAGATGGAGGCGACCTTGTCTTGCGTCGTCTTGTCGTTCTTGACCAAGTCAAGCGTGAACGCGGCCAACTGCGGGCTGGGCTTGGTGCGCGCCTGATACATCTTGGCGAGCCAGGAATAGATGCGGCCCCAGCGGTCGAAGAGCGCGGCCTTGACGTAGGGAGAGATGTCCGCGTACTGAACCATCGCGGGTTCGCTGACGATGGGCGGCAAATCTTTCAGGCGCCATTGGTACATGGTCAGGCCGCCCTTAGTCTCGATCTTCGGCCGCGAGAGATTCTTCCACGGGCCCGTGAAATTTCGCGCCGCGTAATAAAGCTTGCGGCCCTTGGGGACGGCGATGCGCAGCGTCGATTCCTGCACCGGCGCCCAATCCTGGAAGCCCCAGCTGGGGAAGAAAAAATCCTTGCGGAAAGGGTTGTAGGTGTCGGTCTCGGTTTCCCATTCGATGATCGAGCCGATTTGGAGCTCGGGCAGCTGGTAGGAGGCGACGCGGTAGTCCTGGAAGAACAGCGATTCGGCCTGCGGCCGGGTGACCTGGATTTTGGAGGGATCAAGAGGATAGACCCGGCCGTCGGGCTCGTAGACCGTGGCCTTCAAGATGCGCGCGCGGCTGCGGCCGTCCTCGAAGGAATCGGCGACTTGGCCCCAGGAGCTTTCCATGTCCTGCTTTAATATCTGCCCGATAAAGAGGCTGCGCTCGACGCGCGTGCCGTCCGGCCGGAGCACGACGTCGTCGTCCTCGGCGAGCGCCGCGCCGTCCACGCCGGGGTATTTTTTCTCGAACGCCGCGGCTTGGCGGAACAGCTCTCTTCCGCGCCCGGCACTGGCGGAAAGGAAACGTTTTTCGGAAACGTTTTCCGCTCCCGCCGGCGCCGCCTCGGCGAAGCGGATTTCCTCGACCGCCTCGCGCGGCAAAACTGCGCCGCCGGGCAGAACGACGCTGGTCTTATCGACCAGGACCGAGGGCGCGTTTTCCTCTCCGCCCGCGCGCAGCTTCAAGACGGCCGCGGAAGCCGAGGGCGGCAGGGCAAGGACGGCGGCGAGGAGCAAGGACGGCGCGCGCGGCATCAAACCTCCTGGAAAAAACTCTGTCCGCACGATAGCAAACTCACGCAAAGCGCGCAACCGGCGCCGGCTCCGGCCGGCGACGAAGCTCGATGAAGCCGCCGTCCAGGAGATGGACGTCCTGATATCTCCGGGATATCAGGGTCTTGGCGGCGTTTAGGCTTAAAGGGCAGGTGGACTCAGCGCAGTAGACCACGATGTCCTGGCCCCGGGCGATAGGGGTCGAGGCAATCTCGCTGTAGGGCGCGTTGACCGCGGTCTCGATATGCGACTGGGCGAAGCTCTCCGGGGGCCGCACGTCGATGATGAGGAGATGCGGCGCGCGGTTTAGGATCATCAGGCGCACGGCTTGGCAGGAGACGGTCGAGACCCCGACCTGGGCGGCCCGCAGGGGAGCCGCGGATAAGGCGAGCAGGAGCCCGCCGCAGACGATCCGAACTGCCGAGGCTTTTCGCACTTGGACGCACCTCCAAGGCACGAATTTCAAGCAAACGGCGCGCCAACGGGCGCCTTCCTAAATCAATCTAGTGTAGTGAGTCCAACGCTTCTTGACATTTGATCTCGACGAGCGAGATCATCCTTCGACGAGACGAAATGTAAAGGGACATATGACTCACTACACTAGCGAACGCTTCCCTAAGAGCATATGCCTTGGCATAGCCACAGACAAATCGGCGACGGCTGACTTTTATAAACTCTGCACGTAATGCTTTACGCATAAAGAAGCGAATCCTATTGGTCCGACGTTTCCTGGGGTTGCAATATCAGTCACCTGCTCCTCCAACCGTAATGGAAACTATAATGTTTTTCTCGGAAACTATCGCCATCCAGGAGTAGGGCGGAATATTTTCCTCAAGGCTTTTAGAGGAGGTTTTTGTATCGGCGTATAAGAAAGTAATGCTTTTATTTTTCGAGTTATTCATATAGGATGAACGCGGCATTCCGTATAAATCAAAAATTTTGCTTATTGGATCGCCGAGCCTAAGACCATGACCAGTTTCTAATGGAAGTTTTTTGAGAAGACGGCAACTCGTGCTGGCAATCTGAAATTTCGTTATGGTTATCGCAGTGACACTCATATCTGCGGGATCAAACTTAAAACGTAAAAATGATTTTGAGGCCGAGAAGTAATAGGTGCGAGATACTAATGGTGGTTCTTCTTTATCCACAAAGCAGCCTTTCCCTTCTTCTTTTTTTATAGTTGCATCACTGATTTCATTTTTTACAAGATCGAAACCGGCAATAGCATGTTCCGGGTTATGATAAATTTTCCATGGTCCTTCATCTCGATGTTTTGAGCAGGCAACGGATGCGAGCAGCATGGCAAGAGAAAAGGCGCCAAATAACTTTTGCATTTGCACTCCTTTAAAGTTGTGGAAGCAAAATGAAATAGTTGTTTCTCCGCCAATCATGATCAATCACCTGGACCAGATTATGTAAGTCATAGTTCTGAGCCCGAAAGCACCCGAATGTCGGGCGCCATCCCTGGTACGGGAGGAAGGCTCGATTGCCGAAAGCACTTCCCCCACCGTGAATGCCCACATGCGTATTTTGTCCATTTAAATCATGGATTGGGATATACCAGGGACCGAATTCGTTAGCCGTCGTTGGGACAGGCATGGCTATTTGATAAATTCCGGGAGTTAAGCCCTGGTGCCCCGGGACAATATTATTGTGGACTTCAAAGTTATGAAAAAGAGGCCACTGCCGTGAGAATGTAAAAAGATCGTTAGTTCCTGGTAAATAAACGAGAAAAATGAGACCATTTGGATCAACAAAATTCACAGGATTGTCTTCAACATACGCATAAGCATTTGCCCCTGTTCGCAGGGAAAGTGGATCTTGCTGCAAATACCTTCCAGTTAAAGTGTCGCTGTATCTTTGACGATAAAAATACATCCCGCTCTCTTGATCCCACTCGCGGCCGGTGAAGGCGTAAGGCGAACCGGTGAAGCTCTGCGATTCCACCGCCGGGCTTGATCCGCGCTCGTCCAAGAACACGGGCTGTCCATACGCCTCATACTGGATACGTTCCACCACATTCCCGGTTCCGTCCGTAACGGCCACGATGCTCCCTAGCCCGTCCGCGTGGAGGAAATACTCTGGGCCGGACGCGCCCTGCCGAATCTCCAGCGGCTCGTCGATGCCGGGGCCGTGGGTGAAGAGCGCGACCAGGTTGTCGTTCTGGTCCACGATGGCCAGGATGTCCTGGTTGTCGTAGACGTACTGATACGTCGTTCCCCCGAACGATCTGTAAATCCGGCGCCCCAGCGCGTCGTACTTGTACGTCGCCGTCTGCCCGCCGGGGAGAACAACACTCGTCAGCTCGTTCTCGCTGTCGTAGTTGTACGTCGTCGCCGCGCCGGAGACGCTGGCCTTTTCCCGCGTCAGGTTCCCGTTGTTATCGTAAGTATACGTGAAGCTGCTGTTCGACACGAGTTCGTTGGCCGCGTTGTAGACGTAGCCCGTTATGCCCGCGTCGCTCAAGCGGTTGCCCACCTTGTCGTAGGCGAAGGTCTCGTCCTGCACGGGCAGCGCGGAGCCGGGCGGGTGGAGCGCGGCGGTCAAGCGGTTCATGGCGTCGTAAGTGTAGTCGTCGGCCCCCGCCATGTTCGTCATGCTGGCGCGGTTCCCGTCTTCATCGTAGCCGTAGTTGTTGAAGGCAATGGGCTGATTCGCGGCGGTGTTCATGTGCAATATCTGGGTCAATTCAGAGTCCCCGTCATAGGCGTAGGTGGTCTTGATGCCGTTGGGGTAGGTCAAGCTCGCGCGCCGGCCGTCCCCGTCATACGTGAACGCGAAGCGTTCCCCCTGGGGGTTGGTGATCGCGGTCAGGCGATTCGTCGGCCGGCGGCGCCGCGCGGCGGGTTCTCCGCGCCGCGAGAAGCGGAGCGAAATGGACGCCTTGTCTTTCATGGGTTTCCAGAAGTTCATTTTTTTCCGACAGCAAGGAGCCACCAAAATAGATCTCGACAGCCTAAATAAAAGAAACCAATGGCGAATGCATACAAAAGTGTACGGTTAATGCTGCGTCTGACTATTGATTGCGTTAAACGCTGCCGAGAAAAATATTGGTCATCGTAGTGGCATAGATAACCGCCTATCCACAGTGACACCATTGCGCCTAAGAGATATGGGGTGATTCCCCAAATCAGAGCGCATGGAATAAGGGCTACTACTAAACCCAGCGTTGCTCTCCATATGTATTTGCTCATTAAGGGCACCTCATGGAATTTTGACAATGCCGTCGAGCCAAGTAATCCGCTGTTGTAGCGAAACTTGATCCAATGATGCCAGCTAGAACTATAAAACCTGCACCGTGTACTTTTAGAGAATTGAAAAGCGCCGCCATGCCAAGGGCGGACTGAGTAGCAGCAGCACGAGAATATATTCCGAATAATCCAAAATTGGATGTGGGTTGAGAAAATATTTGAAAGCTTTTTTCCAGATAGTAAATATTGACCGCTCCTAATGCCGCCAACACACTGCCCTTCAATAGAGTGGTTTCAGCAACGCCTTTAATGATTTTATTTACTCCGGAATAAAAACTAAGAGGAGAAATTACCCAGTTGGTGAGAGTGCTGCCATAATTATCGACTAAAAACTGATGAACACAATTAGAAAAGCTTTGTGGCGCGAGTCCGGTTGGGTCTCCATAATTTAGCGGAGATTCATCGCCATAGGCATAGAAATTTAGCTCGCCCAGAATACCGATAGGATCTTGTTGGATGAAAATTCCTGTTAATGGATCATAGTTGCGCGCCCTCAAATAATACAACCCGCTCTCCTGATCCCACTCGCGGCCGGTAAAGGCGTAGGGGGAGCCGGTGAAGCTCTGCGATTCCACCGCCGGGCTTGAGCCGCGCTCGTCCAAGAACACGGGCTGTCCATACGCCTCATACTGCATGCGTTCCACCACGTTCCCGGTTCCATCGGTGACCGCGACGATGCTGCCTAGCCCGTCGGCATGAAGGAAATACTCGGGGCCGGACGCGCCCTGCCGAATCTCCAGCGGCTCGTCGATGCCGGGGCCGTGGGTGAAGAGCGCGACCAGGTTGTCGTTCTGGTCCACGATGGCCAGGATGTCCTGGTTGTCGTAGACGTACTGATACGTCGTTCCCCCGAACGATCTGTAAATCCGCCGCCCCAGCGCGTCGTACTTATACGTCGCGGTCTGCCCGCCGGGGAGAACGACGCTCGTCAATTCGTTCTCGCTGTCGTAGTTGTACGTCGTCGCCGCGCCGGAGACGCTGGCCTTTTTCCGCGTCAGGTTGCCACTGGCGTCGTAGGCATACGTGAAGGAAGAGTTCGCGGTCAAGCGGTTCAAGGCGCAGGGCGTCGAAGACACCCATTGCCGGGCCGCTTTTCTCTGCCCGATGCCGGCCGTCTTTTGCACCTCGACGCCTCCAAGGCACGAATTTCAAGCAAACGGCACGTCAACGGACGTTTTTTTAAATCAAGCCGACGATTGCCTCCATAGATTGGCAGACAATTGGATATATGGTGCCGCAGGGAAAGCCAGAAAACAAAAAAGAAGTGTCACAAGACGTGTTTTAATTTTCGGACATCCATGTCGCACTATCATTTCTCTCATAATAGCCAGGTGGCTAGTGGGTGGCTAGGCCTGGATAGCCAGGTGGCTAGTGGGTGGCTAGGCCTGGATAGCCAGGTGGCTAGTGGGTGGCTAGGGCCTAGATAGCCAGGTGTATAGCGGGTGGCTAGGGGTGGATGGGTACCGGGCGCGCATATCGCGCCCGGTACCGACCGGGAGGAAGCACATCCTTTCCGATCGGTGGTCGTTTTCTCCATTCTATTGGTTTTTGACCAACTCGTAATGGGCGTCCGTTTCCCCGCGTTTTCCGGTATGCACGAGGACGCCTTCCTCGACCAGCGTGGCTAAAAGCGTCTGGGCGCGGGTGCGCGAGACGCGCAAAAGGTCCGCGCACTCGCGCGTGGTGATGCGTCCGCCATGGGCGCGGCAGTGCGCGATGATGGCGGCCTTGCGCTCGGCCCAATCGGAGGACGGATGCGGGTCCGGCGCCGGAGTTGGGTGCGGCGCGGGGCTGGGCGCTGGAATCGGCTGCGGCCGGGGCTTGGGCTTTGGTCGCGGAGCGTCGCTTATGCCCTTGGAGAACGCGGCGAAGTAGAACAGGATTACGGTCTCAAGGGCCAGGAGAAAAATATTCTGCGGCGGGAAAAAATGGCGGGCGGGCGTGTCCTGCGCCACGGCCTCGGCGACCCAGATCAGAAAGACCGCAACGATCCAGAGGATCGCGGGTAAGCCGCCCCAATCGCCTTCCGCGCCGCCGTACCAGCGCCGCCAGCGCTCGACCTCGCCCAAGGCGACGTCCGCGAGCATGACCGCGAAGGCGGCGGCGAGCCACCCCCAGAGGCTTTGCGCGGCGTCATCGGAGGGGTGAAAGGCCAGCGCGGCGTCGATGGCCAAAGCCGCGACCGCGGCCGCGATAAAGCGCGGGCTCAAGAGATCGGTTAAGCGCGTCGAGTTCGTCGGGTTCGTCGGGCTCATAAGAAGTCCTGGCGATTTCACAAAACGCGCGCCGCGGCCTCGGCTTTAGGTCAGGCTTTTCGCCGGCCCCATCCTGAGCTCGCGGCGCAGGACGGCGGTCAGAATCGGCGTCTTGACCGGCTTAAGCAGCACTTCCACGACGCGGGATTCCTTGCGCAGCATCCGGTCGGCGTCGGCGCCCGTGTAGCGCCCGGTCACGATCACGACCGGGATGGAGGACAGATCGCCGCTTTGCATATCCTTTAAAACATGGAAGCCGTCGTAGCGCGGCATCATCAAGTCGAGAACCACGAGGTCGGGCTTCAGGCGCTTGATTTTTCTAAGCCCCTCGTCGCCGTCGGCCGCCGTCTCGACGCGAAAGCCCTCTTTTTGAATGACGAAGGAGTAGAGCTCCAGCACGGCCGAGTCATCGTCGATGACCACGATCAGCTTGCCGGAAACGGAGGATTCTGGAGCCACACTCTATAGATAACACGAATTCCGGCAATTCTCAAGGGGCGCCGCAATGGATCAGGCGCGGCGGGTCCGCAGATCGATGATCCGGCGCAACTTGCCGGTGCGGGGATTGGTTTCGAGAGTTCCGGGAGCCCGCCATTCGATCCGGAGCGGGTGGATTTTTCCCTCGTCGGCGAACCGGCGGAGAATCGGCTGGCCGCGATAAAGGTTTTGGGTGATGCCGCGCGCCAAGGCCGCGCGGGCCTTGGCCGAGGCGCGGCCGGCCACGCGCAGGATGAGCCCGTCCTTGCCGCCGCGGTGCTCCATCGCCATTTGGAATTGCGCCGGGCCCAACTGGGCGGCGAAAGCGCGCACGGCCGCGCCTGCTTCGTCGAAGCCCACGGATAAGGAGGCCACGCGCGCGGATTCCTCGGAGCGGCCCAGAAGCCGGTATTTGCGGTCGGGCGTTCCCGCGGGCTCCACCCACATCGCCCGGTCGCCCACGGGATAGCGGATAATCGGCATCAGCCGCCGCGTCAAATCGGTCGCGACGGCCACGCCTTCGCGGCCCGTTTTAAGTAGGGGCTTCCCCGTTTCCTCGTCGATTATTTCGTAGATCGAACGCCCGTCGCAGCCGCGGAACTCGTTGGGCGCGCAGCCGGCGTCCACGTAGCCGAGCATCCCCGCGTCGTTGCTGGCGTAGCCGATGGAGCGGATGCGGGCCTTGGGGAAAACCCGGAGAATGCGCGCCCGCTGGCCCGGCTGCAGCGGCTCGCCCGCGAAGAGAATGAGCCGCACCTTGGCATTGGCGCGGTTCTTGGCCGAGCGCTCTGTCAATGCCGTGAGCGTGGTGGGGAGCCCGGCGATGACGGTGGCCTCGTATTCCGCGAGAAGGGAAATGATGTCGGCGAGGGGCGCCGTGCCCGTGATGGGAAGTTGGAGCGTGCGCACGGGACATTCCTCAAGGACCTTGTGCGTGAAAAGAAAAGAGCCGTAGAGCGCGCCGGAGTAGAAGAGGTTGGCGACGCGGTCGCCGGCCTTAAGTCCAATTGAGGCGAGCTTGCGGGCGAAAAAACTCGTGAAAGCGTTCCACTCGTCGCGGGAGTAGACCGAGAACTTCGGGCGCCCGGTCGTGCCGCCGCTGCGCAGCAAGATGCCGTCGCGGATAGGTCCGGTCAAAAGGCGGTTGGCCCGGTAGGAATTGGCCCGCCAGAAGGCTTCCTGCGGCGCGAGGGGCAGGACATCGAGCGAGCCGATTTTCTGCGGCAGGCCGCGGTAGAGCTTGCGGTAAAAGGGGGAATGCGCGCGGGCGAAGGCGACAAGCGCCGCGAGGGAAGTTTTTTGACCGGGCATTTTAGCGTTTGCGCGTGTCCACGACCCGCAGGAGCTTGCCGCTCGCCGCGCTGCGCTCAAAATCCTCGGGGCGCGTCTCTTCGGCGGAGAGGAGCAGCGTCTTGTCGCCGGTGACCGCTTGCGCGAGGTCGCCGTAGTGCTTGAGGCACGCGGCGGCGCATTGGGCGGCGCTCAAGCCGGCGCCTTTGGAGACGCGCAAGAGAATTTTTTCCTTGCGGCTGTCTTCTTGCAGGCAGATTTGCAGCTCGCCCGCGTAGTCGGCGTGGGTCGAGAGGATTTGCGCGAACTTCTGGTAATTAAGGAAGAACGAGCCGACCCGGAACACGTCGCCGACGCGCCCCAGAAGCTTGAACCGCGGCGAGAGCCGGCCGCAGGGGCAGGGCTCTCCCGGCTCGGCCGAAATCCAGTGCCCCACGTCGCCGATGGCGTAGCGCATGGGCTTGGGGGAGCCCGGGTCGCGCGGCGAGAACACCAGCCGGCCCACCTCTTCGCCCGAAACGGGGCGGTCTTCATCCAGCTTTAAAATTTCCAGGAAGTGAAGCTTCTGCTGCAAATGGTGCACGCCGTCCGCGCAGCGCCCGCATTGAAATCCCATGGGCCCGATGTCGACGCTGCCGTAGGCGCCCGAGCGGATGAGGCCCACGCCGAAACGTTTCTTGAGATAGCGCCGCTGGGCCTCGGTGAAATGCTCGCCGCCGTAGAATATCTTGGTCACGCCGCGGTATTTTCCCAGCAAGGCGGCGTTTTGCTCGAAGAGGTTCATGAGGTAGGAGGGCATGCCCAAGAGCGCGTTGACCTTGTAGTCGACGATGGCCTGCGCGACCATCTTGAGGTCCTGATGCGCCGCCATCGGAAACTGGGCGACGCGCAGACGTTCGAGCGCGGAGAAAATGCTGATGAATCCCCCGTAGAGCCCGCCGCAGAAAAAAAGGTTCATGGCGCGGTCTTTCTCCGGATCAAGGCCCGCGGCGTAGAGCCCCTGCGCGCCGAACCACATGTCGTCGTCGTACTGATCGTAAGTGAAAGTTGAGAGCTTGGGCTTGCCGGTGCTGCCGCCGCTCTTGAAGAACAGCCGCGCCGCGGGGTTCTCTGACGAAAATTCTTCCTTGGGCGTGACCGCGGGAGGCGAGGTCCAAGCCGGCGGCGGGTAGGAGGTCAATTCGTCGAAGGCTGAAATCCCCCGACCGTCGAAAGGAACCTGGACCGAAACCCTCCGGCAGTAGCGCGGCAAGGCGTAGAGCCCGTCGTGGGGTTCGCCGGAATAGCTGCCCGTCATCTCGCCTATTTTGCGCACGCGCGCGGCGCCGCCCGAGAGCAGGAGGCGCGTCAACTCATGGACGTCCTCGACGCCGCAGGCCAGACCCGCGGTCTGCAGGTAGGATTTCATCGGGCGCAGGACTTGGATTATTTTCTGGCGCGGCAGGGGCTTGACCCAAATAGTGCGGTGAAGCGGAGACGGCGCCAAGGCCGGCCGCGCGTCGGCCAGGACGCGCCAGCTGCCGTCTTTGGCGGCGATGACTTGAGCTTGTCCCAGGCAGGATTCAAGCTCCTGGCATTGGGTCACCAGGCTTATTTCGGCCGCGGCCGCGTCATCGGGCGGGACGCGGGGAATTTTGGGGGAAATCCGGTTGAGCGTCTTGGCCAAATTCTCGGCGAAACGGCTAAGCGTCTTCCAATTGTCCGTGTCCAGGCAGACGCATTGCGGGCTTGAGCAGGACAGCTGCTCTTGATGGCAGCATTCGTAGGCGACGCGCTCAAGCGTCTCGGCCTGCGAGGCAAAGGCTTCGGAGAGGTAAATAAACGAGATGCGGTGCCCCCATTCGATGAGCCGGGCGCCGGCCGGCGCCATTTTGCGGATGGACGCCACGGCGTCCTCGCCGCCCCAGGCCGCGACGGCGTCCGCGGCCGCGAAAACTTTGGAAAGAATATCCGCGCGCTTGGAGGAAATTTTGGCGGCGATGAGGTAGTTCTTGAGGACGCCGGAGGAATCGTTCTGCGCCAAGCCCTCCAGGAAAAGCTGCGCGAACGGCGGCTCGGCCCCGCCGGTTTTTAGAAAGTTGACGTTGCCCGACAGGAGGCCTTCGATGACGCTCAGCGTCCCGGTCGCGAAGGAATTTTGCGGCGCGACGTGGACCAGAAGCCCCAGCGGGGCCCAGGCCTCGAAGAGGCCGTCATCGTAGGAAACGCGGCCCAGCAGGAACGGGCGCTTGGAGCCCAACTCGCGCTTGAGCTTGGTTTCGAGCGCCGCGCGGCCCAGCATCGCCGCGATTTCGGAAAAGGCCGGGGCCATGTCGGCTTTGCTCGCGGCCCCGGATTCAAGCAGCGCCCTTTCAAGGCGCTTGCGCAGCGGAGAATTTTTTTTCGAAAGCGCCCGCGACGTCCGCTCGCAGGCCTCCAAGACGGCGCCCGTTGGCGCGGGCTCGGCCGGCAGGATGAGGGCGTCCAAGGCGGCGACGCGCTTTTCTAATTCCGCGTCGCCGATCCACTCGCCAAGCCAAAAGTGCGGGGTGGGATTCTTCATTAGCGCGAGGCTCCCAGAAGCTCCGCGGCGGCCAAGGCGCAGCTTTTGTTCTTGGACGTTCCGGCCCGCCCGAGCACCGTAAAAAAAGGACTTTCAATGCCGCAACCGCACTCCGAGGCCGGATGAAGCGAGGCCAAGTCTCCCATCAAGACGCTGTGCGCGGGAATCGAAGTCAGGAAGGGCGTTAGGAACTGCAGAAAGCCCGGCTTGCCAAACCCCAAAGGCTCCAGGGTGCGCACGTCGCGGATGACGACGCGGGACCAGACCGGAACGTGGAAGCGGTGGTTCGCGCACTCGCAGTAGGGAATCGGGTGTTCGACCGCGCCGAAGCTGTCGCGGATGCGGGCCTGCGGGATTCCCAGACGCTCTTGGGCGAGGGCGTAGAGTTCTTCCTTGGAGACGGCTTCGCCGGCGTGTCCTTTCCAGCCGCCGCCCAGAAAAATGAGCGAGCCCGGCGGCAGGCGGAGATTCTTCATCTTCAAATCGCGCATGCGCTTTAGGGTGAAGTAAAGGAAAGCCGGAAATCCGAAGATGCGCACCGGCAGCCCGTGGGCCTCGTAATCGCGCAGGCTTTGGATGCAGCCGAACGCGTCGAACTCGTGCGCTCCGGTCCCGGTCCGCCGCAGGGCGTGGAAAACGTTTTTCGCCGGGGCGTACTTGCAGAGATAGTTGTCGGTGTAGGCGGTGCCCAAGGTCGAATCCGCCTCGGTCTCGTAGCTGTAGAGAAGATAATTCGTTTTTGTTTTGGGCGTCACGAAGCCAAAATGCTTGAAGACCGCGTCGACCATCCGCTGCCCGGCGGAGAACGACCAGCGGTCGAAGAAGATTTGGGATTTCTGCCCGGTCGTGCCGGAAGAGGTGAAATGCGCGAACACCGCGCTTTTGGGAATGGAAATAATCTCGTGCATTTTGAAGAAATTGGCCGGCACGAAGGGAATGCGGGCGCAGTCTTTAAGGTTCTTAACCGAGTCCGGCTTGAACGCGCGCAGCGCGAGCATTCGGCGGTAGAAATCGCAATGTCCGGCGTGCCAAGCGATGCATTCGCGCATGGCCCTGGCGAAGAGTTCATCGTAAGCGGTGGGAAAAGAATAGGGATCGGCCAAGTCCGCCACGGCCTGCACCGCGGCCAGTTTTTTGGCGTCGGGAACTTGGAGGCGCTCGCCGCTCATGCGCGCCGGACTCCGGGATAAAGAGCGGTCATGCCGGATAGGGCCAGAAGGGTCGCCGCGCAGGCAAGGGCCAATGTCCCGAGATTCGCGCTTTCGACCAAGCCGCCCATGAGCGCCATGGAGAGCGGAATGGCGCCCACGCTGATCAAGTTGACCCAGCCCATGATCGCGGGCACCTCTTCCTCGCGCGGACGGGTCTGGAACAGAGTCAGGATGGTCACGTTGAGGACCGAGAGCGCGCTCCCGAGCAAGAACAGCGCCGCGCACGCGAGATACGGGCTCCGGTTAAAGGCGAAGAGCAGGTACATGAGAGAAACCGAGAACAGGCTCGCGATGAGCCGCGGGCCGGCCTTTCCATCGAGGCGCGTCAGCGAGAGAACGAGGCTGCCGCCGGCCATCCCCAGGCCGAGCGAGGTTTCCATGGCGGAAAGAATGCCGATGCCGCCCGCGAAGCGGTACTTGGCGAAAAGCGGCAAAAACGCGAGGATGGGCGTGAAGGCGAGGTTCATCAGGAAAAAGGCGGCCAAGAGAAAACGGATGAGACGGTCGCCCTCACCCCGACCCTCTCCCGCTTCGTGGGCGAGGGAGTTTTTATCATCCCCTCTCCCTTCGGGAGAGGGCAAGGGTGAGGGCAAGTCATTCTTGGTTCTTTGCGCCGACTTGATTCGTGATTCCAAGCCCGCGGCGAAAAAATAGCTCAGCGCGTTGGCCAAAAAAAGCCCGCCCAAGCCGATCCAGGGATAGAGCAGCGCGGCCGCGACCGGGCCCAGCACGTTGCCCAGCGAGAAGCAGGAGTCGAGCATGGCGGTCAATTGGCTTAAAAGCCCGCTTTTGGAGCGCGGCAGGAAAGTGGGAAGCGAGAGAATCGCCGGGTTGAAGAGCGCGGAGGCGCAGTTGGCCAGAATCGTGGCATAAAACAAGACGGACATCTTGGGCCACGCGGCCCAGGCCGCCCACGCGGCGAGATAAACGGCCCCGCGCGCCGCGTCCGTCGAGACGACGGTCTTCAAGGGGCCCATCTTGTTGATCCACTTCGCGGCGGGGCGGGAAAACAGCAGATGGGGCAGCGCTCCGGCGGCCAAAAACCAGGGGACCAGGCGCAGAGAACCCAGGCTCACGATGACCCAGACCAGGCCCACGGTCATCATCTTGTCGCAGATTTGCGAGATGGCTTGGCCGGAGAATATCTTGGCGGCGTCGGCGTCCTGGAAGACCGCGAGGGAAAACATCCATCAATCCATCAGGTTCGGACCCAGGAAAATGTCCCGCCAGCTGCGGTAGTACTCGCGCAGGAATTTTTGGTTGGTTCCCGCCAGCTTGGTGTTGCGAAAGTCGAAAATTTCGAAGGTCTTGCTGAGCACGACGTAGTCGTAGCGCATCTTGTCGTGGAGCTGGAAGGCCGGAAAATACGCGCAGGGGATGAACCCCGCCTGCAGGATGCCCTCGACGGTCTTGAGCTTGTCCGCGCGCGCGATGGTCTCGATGTAGCGCACGCCGCGCCGGTGCAGGAGCTCGGAGGCCTTCAAGAGCACGCGGGCGAAGAGAACATCGTCCGGCTTGCGGATGCCGACGAGAGTGCAGTATTGGTCGGAGGGGGCGAGGAAGGCGAAGATTTCAACCTTGCGGCACGGCGAGGCGATGATGACGTTGGGCTGGTGGAAGGGGTAGAAATGAAAGGCAATTCGCTTGTCTTCCTGCAGGCTGCGGAAGCGGTGCAAAGTGAAGAGCGGCGCGTCGATGATCTCCAGCGCCGGAATTTCGGCCGCCGCCGATTCGGAGATGGAATATTCGGAGGCTTTCGCGATTGAGATTTTGGGGATGCCCGTCTCTTTTCGGACGATGTCGACTAAGCCGGCGAATTTGGGATGCAGCTTAAAATCGGTGAAGCGCTTGGCGAGCGTTCCCTCGCAGAAAAAGGCGGTCAGGCAGTGAGTCTCGTAGGCGTCGGTCCGGTGCACGTTGGGGAAAATGCCCAGCTTCTTGTAGCCGAGGTTCTCGGCGATGATTTGCGGCGCCCTGGTCGTGGTCCGCGTGGTCGCGTAGATGACGTCCGCATGGCCTTCTCCGGCCTGCAGCTTGTCGGCCCCGAATTTCATGGAGCGCTCCAACAGCTTGGCGCCGCGGTGTTCGGGCAGGACGACGCCGCCGAAAACCTTGGCCAGGCGGTTGCGCTCGTCTGTCTCCCAGGCGACCGAGCTGACGATGGCGCCATTTTTTTCCGCGACCACCCACACATTGGCCGGCTCGGTGAGAAACGCCGTGAGCAGCCCGACGTCGCGCATCAAGGGATCGGTGTAGGCGCCGTTGTAGACCCGGTGATAGAGAAGGGTGATTTCGAGCGCGTCTTCCGGCGTCGCCGGGCGAATATGGTAGCCAAAAGGTTTTGTCATGCGATGTCAATTGTAATAAATAAGACGGGAAAACGGATTTGACGGGGATCAACGGCCTCTGAAATTTGCCACAATCGAAGCCGGCCGAGTTTTCATGAAAAAAATGCTTTTAGTCTCCGAACTGCGCAAGAATTTCGGCGCCGTCGCGGCCGTGGACGGCGTGACGTTTAGCGTGAGCCCCGGCGAAATCGTGGGGCTTTTGGGCCCCAACGGCGCGGGAAAGACCACGACCATCAGCATGATCTTGGGAATCCTGGAGCCCAGCGGCGGACAAATCCTCATCGAGGACCGTTCGCGCATGAACTTCGCGGCGGTCTACGCGCCTTTGCCCGGCAATTTGACGGTGACCGAGAATCTGCGGATTTTCGGCCTCATCTACGGGGCCGAGGATTTTCCCAAGCGCCTCGCGGAGCTTTTAAAGCAGTTCGACCTGGAAAAATACCGGAACACCAAGGCCGGACTTCTGTCCTCGGGCGAACAGACCAGGCTCGGCCTGGCTAAGGCCATGCTCAACAAGCCGCGGCTGCTGCTCTTGGACGAGCCCACGGCCTCGCTGGATCCGGCGGTCGCGCGCGAGATTCGCGCGGAAATAAAGGACTTCACCGGGCGCGGGCAAGGCGCGGTGCTCTGGACCTCGCACAATATGCACGAGGTGGAGGAAGTCTGCGACCGCGTGCTCTTCTTGTCGCACGGCAAAATTCTCCTTGAAGGGGATCCCAAGGCGTTGCCCGAGCGCCACGGTAAGAAAACGCTGGAGGATCTCTTCGTGGCCGTCGCGCGGGAGCCGCTCAGCCTATGAATATTAAGCGTCTCTATGCCGTGGTGCTGCGGCAGTTTTATTTGATGCGCGGAAGCCTCTCCCGCGTCCTGCCGCTGTTCGCTTGGGTCACGGTGGACATCGTGCTCTGGGGCTTTTTGACGCGCTACCTCAATTCCGTGGCCTCGGCGGGCTTTAATTTCGTGGCCACTCTCTTGGGCGCGGTGCTCCTGTGGGATTTTTTCACGCGCGTCATGCAGGGCGTGACCATGGCGTTCTTCGAGGACGTGTGGTCGCGCAACTTTCTTAATTTTTTCGCCTCGCCGCTGACTATCTGGGATTATCTCGGCGGCCTGGTGGCCAGCAGCATCGCGACGAGCTCCATAGGCTTGGCGGCGATGATTCTTCTGGCGGGCTTGGTCTTCGGGCTTTCCTTCGCGGCCTACGGCGCTATTTTCGCGCCGTTCTTGATGATTCTATTCGTCTTCGGCATCGCGCTGGGCGTCATGGCGACGGCGCTGGTCTTAAGGTGCGGTCCCGCCTCCGAGTGGTTCGTCTGGCCCATCCCGGCGCTCATCGCGCCCTTCGCGGGAGTCTTCTACCCGGTCTCCGTTTTGCCGCGCTGGATGCAAATCGTGGCGCGCGTGCTGCCGCCGGCCTACGTGTTCGAGTCCATGCGCGCCATCGTCACGGGGCATTCCGCCGCGCGGTGGCCGGCCCTGGCCGGCGCGGGCTTGGCGGCGGCTTATCTCGCGGCGGGCTGCTGGATTTTCGAGCGCACCTACCGCTACGCCGTGCGCACCGGGCTCATCGCCCGCTACAGCGCCGAAAGCGTGAACTGACGAAGATTACAGCTATCGTGCCGCATTACTGGCTGTCTGCGCCTGCGTCTCGGAACTAAAATCGTCGTGTCCCTTGAGCCGGCGGTGAGACAGGTAGGCGGTCAGGCCTCCCACGAAGAGCAGGCCCGCGGCCCAGGCGATGGGGCCGGCGCTGGCCACGACCACGGAGTAGATGATGACGCCCGTCGCGGAGACCGCGGCCAATCCACCGACAGCGCGGGCTTCCTTAAGGTGCCTGGTTTCCTCCGCTGAAAGCCAAGGCGCGGTGATGACGAGGGGCGCCAATTCGGCGGTCGGCGCGGTTGAAATGGAAATTTCAGGCGCAGATTGCCGAGCCGTTTGGCTCCAGGCGGGCGGAGCGATTAAAAGAAGCGAGAGGACGATAGAAAGGATATTCATCACGATACCCTTACCTTTAAACCTATGCATCATTTCGGCCCCCGACATCAAGTAGCTATTGCAACACCTGACGTAAGCCGTCGTCTTCGTATTGATCCGTCTTCCTTGCCGTAATCTTAGCTGTTGCCGTTAGGCCCAATCAAGAGAAATGTCGTTGCCGGAGGGATTGGTGGCCGTTGCCGTTCCGTCCGCCGCGCTTGAAGGTTCCATTGATGGCCTCGTAGAGTTTGGTGATCGAGGAGCCGAGCGATTTGTGGAGCCTATTGCCGTAGGTGGTTTCCATCACGACGGCGTCCGCCGGGCAGGCTTGCGGCGCGCGCAGGAGAGGCCGTCCCGCGTTGCCTAAATCCCCGGAAAAAAGCACGCGCCGGGACTTGCCCTTTTCCGCCAATTCCAAAAGCACGCAGGCCGAGCCCAGGATGTGGCCGGCGTCGATGAACGTGGCCCGCACGCCGGGCGCGAGTTCCAAGGGCTGGCCGTAGGCCGGCGTGCGGCCGAAATAGTCGAGGCTGTTGAGCGCGTCAAGCGTTTCATATAGGGGAACCGGGTGGCCGGGACCGCCGCTTTTGCCGGCTCTGCGCAGGCGGTAAAGGGCTTCCTCTTCCTGCAGGTGCGCGGCGTCGAGCAGCACGATTTTGGCCAACTCGCGGGACGCGGCGGTCGTGACGATCTCGCCGCGGAAGCCTCTTTTGACGAGAAGCGGCAGGCGGCCGCAGTGATCGAGGTGTCCGTGGGTGAGCAGCATGTCATCTATGGAAGCCGGCTCGAAGCCGAAGGGCTCCGCGTTTTCCTGCTCGAGTTCGCGGCTCCCTTGATACATGCCGCAGTCGACGAGCACGCGCTTTCCCGCGCAATCGATGAGGTGGCAGGAGCCGGTGACCCCGCAGTCCGCGCCGTGAAAGGAGATTTCCATGAAGTGCCTCCGGCAACATTCGGGCCGGAGATGAGCCGGCATTATCGTTGCGCTCGAAGCCTGCGCCGGGCTTATACAACTCCGGCACTTGATATAATTCCACCGAACATGCACTTGAACGTCGTCGCGCTCTCCCGCCTTCAGTTCGCCTTGACGATCATGTTCCACTATCTGTTCCCGCCGCTTTCCATCGGACTTGGCGCGCTCATGGTCATCATGGAGGGCGCCTACCATTGGACCGGCGATAAGGAGTGGGAGACTCTGGCGCGGTTCTGGACTAAAATATTCGCGGTCAACTTCGCCATGGGCGTGGCCAGCGGCATCGTCATGGAATTCGAGTTCGGCACGAATTGGGCGACTTACTCACGCTTCGTGGGCGACATCTTCGGCTCCGCGCTCGCGGCGGAGGGCATCTTCGCCTTCTTCCTCGAGTCCGGATTCTTGTCCGTGCTGGTGTTTGGATGGGACCGCGTCTCCAAGCGCATGCATTTTGTTTCCACCTGCCTGGTCGCCTTGGGGGCTCTTTTCTCGGCCGTTTGGATCATCGTGGCCAACTCCTGGCAGCAGACGCCCGCGGGCTACGTGCTGGTCACGCACAACGGCATGACGCGCGCCGAAGTCGCCAATTTCTGGGCCGTGGTCTTCAATCCCTCCAGCATGCAGCGGCTCGTTCACACGGTGTTGGGCGCCTACATGATGGGCGCGGCCTTCGTGGCCAGCGTCTCGGCGTACTACGTGCTCAAGGGCCGGCACGGCTCTCTGGCGCGCAAATCTCTGGCGCTTTCCGTTATTTTCGGCGCGATTGCGGCGTTCGCGCTGCCCATCTCCGGCGATTCGCAGGCTCGGGAAGTCGCGCGCTATCAGCCGGCCAAGCTGGCCGCGTTCGAAGGCCTCTACAAGACGACTGCGGACGCGCCGCTGACTTTGTTCGGCATCCCGGACGACGCGCGCCAGGAGCTGCGCGCGGCCGTGGGCGTGCCGGGTCTTTTGAGCTTTCTCGTGCACGGCCGGACGAGCGCTGCCGTGACCGGGCTTGACGCTTTCGCGCCGGACGACCGTCCTCCCACGGTGGCCTGCTACATCCTTTTTCACGCGATGGTCATTATGGGGCTGGCTCTGGCCGCTCTTTTCGGATTCTCTCTGTGGCGACTGCGCGGCGGCAAGCTTTATGAGGATAAACTTTTGCTCAAGGGGCTTATCGGCTCCGTCGTCGCGACGATGCTCGCCAACGAGATCGGCTGGTGCGCGGCGGAGGTGGGGCGCCAGCCCTGGATCGTCTACGGGCTTTTGCGCACCAAGGACGCGGTCTCGCGGGCCGTGCCGGCGCAGGACGTTCTTATTTCCATCGTGCTTTTTTCCATCATTTACGTGATGCTCGCCGCGATCTGGCTCTACATCCTGGATGAAAAAATCAGGCATGGGCCGGATGAAGCGACGGAAGCCGAAGAACACCCGCACGGGTGGATTGAGGCCGCGGCGCGGCTGGCCAGTCCCGCCGGAGGCTCCATGGCCGAAGGGGAGGATCGGGCTTGATGGATTTGCGCGCTTTGTGGTTTGTCCTCTTGGGCGTTCTTCTCGCGGGCTACGCCATCTTGGACGGCTTTGATTTGGGCGTGGGCATCCTGCACTTGGGGGCGCGCAACGATGAGGAACGGCGCGTGTTCCTTAATTCCATCGGCCCTTTGTGGGACGGCAACGAAGTGTGGCTGGTGACTTTCGGCGGGGCGCTCTTCGCCGCCTTCCCGGACGCCTACGCGACCGCGTTCTCCGGATTTTACCTTGCCTTCATGGTGTTGCTCTTCGCGCTTATCTTCCGGGCCGTGTCCATGGAGTTCCGCAGCAAGCGCGAATGGCGCTGGTGGCGCCGAGGGTGGGACGTCTCTTTTTCCGCGGCGAGCTTCGTCGCGGCGCTGCTTTTTGGCGTGGCCGTGGGCGACTCCATGCTCGGCATCCCCATCGGGGCCAACCACGAGTACGCCGGCGGATTTTTCGATCTCCTGCGGCCCTACGCCCTCTTGGTGGGCGCCTTGAACGTTTCGCTCTTCGCGCTGCACGGCGCCATCTACCTCAACATGAAGACCAAGGGAGAACTTCAGCGCCGCGTGCGCCGCTGGATGTGGCACGCCTTCGGGATTTTTTTGACGCTCTATCTGTTCACGACCATCGTCACTCTCGCCAAGGTGCCGCGCGCTCTTGGCAATTTCCAGCAGATGCCTTGGCTCTGGGCCTTGGTGGCGGTCAACATCCTGGCGTTGACCAACATCCCGCGCTCTCTGTTCCTGCGCCGGCCCGGGCAAGCGTTCGCTTCTTCGGCCGCAGCCATCGCGGCGCTCATCGCCCTTTTTGGGGCGGCGCTCTACCCCAATCTCATCGCCTCAAGCCTCAATCCGGCCTGGAGCCTGACGGTGAACAACGCCTCGTCCTCGGCCAAGACGCTTAAGATTATGGCCGTCATCGCCGCGTGCGGCATGCCTTTCGTGCTGTCCTACACTGCGGTGATTTACTGGGTTTTCCGCGGCAAGGTCGAGCTGGGAAAGTTCAGCTACTAGACGCTATCGGTTTTTTCCTTGAACCGCGTCTGTGCCGGGCCCGAAGGGTCCCGGCCTAGCCCGAGATACGGCTGTAGAGCCAGGCCAAAAGCGCGCCTCCGGTGGCACCATCAGCGATGACGTAGAGCGTGCCGATGACGATGCTTGCCGCGTCGCCGTACGGCCGGAGCCAATGAGCGACGCCTCCAAAGTTTTTATATGATCAGCCGTGCTGGAATAGTTTTAAGGAGAATACATGAGAGAAATGGAAGATGCCATCAAGAAGATCGAGGATGCCGTGGGTCGCATCGGGTCGTTGGACGAGGGTAAAAAGGCGGAGCTTCTGCGGCGGCTTAAGGTCCTGAAATCGGAGCTAAGCCGCTTATCAGAAACCCATGAGGAGGATTCTCGCAGCATCGCAGGTTTTGCCCGGGTGGCGGCTGATGAGGCGGCGCGCAGAAAAAAAGCGCCGCCTCTTTTGGAAAGCGCGCTGAACGGTCTGTCGCTTGCGGTCCGAGGGTTCGAGGCGTCGCACCCGAAGCTCACCGAGACGATCAACGACATCTGCGCCATGCTGGCCCAAATAGGGATGTGAGGATATTGAGTCCATAATAATCATCGGCGAAAAAGCGCGCACCGAACGCCAAAACATTTTCTTTATAGCGTCCATTACCGCTGGCTCCACCCAAGAAACGGTATAATAAGCCCTTGTCGCTTCTGACTGGAAATTGCTTATGAGAAAGGCCTGCGTCGCAAGTCTTTCCTTGATAACAGCCCTGCTGCTCTGCGCCGGAACTGCTTTTGCCGCGCCTTATGGAATGTTTCGGCTTAACCACGGTCCTTCCCGGCCCAAGTTCCTGCCCGCGGACTTCACCGGCGCCGCGAGCCCCCGCCTCGTGCGCTATTACGGCGGCCCGGTCATTTCTCGCGCCAAGGTTTACGCGGTTTTTTGGGGCCGGAACGTCGTCGCCGATGTGCGCGCCGGCATCGGCCCGTTTTACGCCAATATCCTCAACAGCGGCTACATCGACTGGCTCTCGGAGTACGACACGGGCGTTGCCGCGGTGGACGTCCGAGCGGGCACCGGCCAGACCATCGGCCGGGGCAGCTACGCCGGCGCCGTCACCATCGCTCCGGCTAATAAGTCGGCGACGCTCACCGACGCGATGATCCAGCGGGAACTCGCCGCGCAAATCGCGGCCGGGCATCTGCCGCCCTCGGACGCCAATACCTTGTACATGGTTTATTTCCCGGCAGGCATCGGTATCTCCTTGCCGGATGGAAGCCGCTCCTGCCGGGACTTCGACGCCTACCACGAAGGGTTCACCGGGGCTGGCACGCCCGTCTATTACGGCGTGATGCCGGATTGCGGCGAGGGTTTCAACGCGTTGAGCGTCACCTCTTCGCACGAGACCATCGAGGCCATCACCGATCCGTTTCCGACGAATGGCGCGCACCCGGCCTACCCTCAGGCGTGGAACTCGGCCACCGGGGATGAAATCGCGGACCTGTGCGACAGCGTGAATACGTCTTATGTGACCAGTTCTGGCGGCTTGGTCAGCGACGTGGAGCCGGGGTGGAGCGACTCGGCCAACGCCTGCAACATGGGCCCCTGGACTACTGCCGGTCAAACGGTCAAATTTCCGGCGCGCGTGGTTTCCGCAGGCTTCCGGCTTGAGCCTTCGCCCATCATGGCCGTGCTCGCGCACGCGAACTCCCTGCCCGTCCCGTGGGACGGCCGCTAACCGAACACGTGATGAAAATTGCCGCGGTTTTTTCCGCCTTGCTTCTGACTGCGGGACCTTCCGTCTTCGCCGCGCCGATAGCCAAGATTTCCGTGCCGCCGGATCCCTACCTGTGGCTTGAACCCCTGCGCTCGCCGCGCGCGTTGGCCTGGGCCAAGAAGCAGAACGCGAAGACGCTCGCCGTGCTGGCCAAGGATCTGCGTTACGGCCCGCTCAAAAAAGATATCGGCCGTATTTTGAAAGCCAAGAGCCGCCTGCCGCAGCCCGTCTTGCGCGGCGATTGGATTTACAATTTCTGGCAGGACGGCGCGCACGCGCACGGCCTCTGGCGGCGCGTGCGCTTCGCCGATTATTCCAAGCCCAATGCTCCTTGGCAAACGGTGCTGGATTTGGACGCCCTCTCGAAGAAGGAAAAGCAGAACTGGTTCTGGCAGGGGGCCGATTGCCTGCCGCCCGATGACAACCGCTGCCTCATCTCTCTTTCGCGCGGAGGCACGGACGCCGCGGTCGTGCGGGAGTTCGACATCGCCTCCCGCTCTTTCGTCAAGGGCGGCTTTGATTTGCCGGCGGCCAAGTCGGACGTGGATTGGCTCGACCGAGATCACATCCTCGTCGCGACCGACTTCGGGCCGGGCTCCTTGACCTCCTCGGGTTATCCGCGCCTGGTCAAGATATGGACGCGGGGAACGCCGCTCTTCCAAGCCCGCCTGATTTTTTCCGGCAAGACGACCGACGTGGAGGATTCCGGCGCCACGTTTTTCCGGCCCAAGGGCCCCGTCACCATCATCACCCAGGGAAAAACATTTTTCACCTCGAACGAGTATTTGCTCAAGCCCGGCGATACGCTGGCGCGCATTCCCCTGCCGGAAGACGCCAACGTGGAAGGCGTCTTCCGCGGGCAGGTCCTGGCTCTGCTGAGAACTCCGTGGAAAACGGGCGCGCGGACGTTCCCGTCCGGGTCCTTGATCGCGTTACCTCTGAATAAGGTTGACGCGGGCGACCCAGGAGCTTACGTCCGGACGGCTTATACTCCGGACCGCGAGTCCGCCTTCGTGGATTTGAGCACGGCGAAGGACCGGGTTTACGCGGACGTCCTTCACGACGTTTCCGGGCGGGTGCTGGCCCTGGCCGACGGCCCGAAGGGATGGACGGCCGAAAGGATTTCTCTGCCCGACAACGGCAATACCGCGGTCGCCAGCGCGGATAATTTCGAGAGCCGCGTCATCATCCAATACCAGGGATTCCTGACGCCGCCTTCCCTTTATTCAGAGGACGCGACGCTGACGGGAGCCGCCGCCGAGCCGCAAAAAATTAAAAGCCAGCCCGCGACCTTCAACGCCGCGGGCCTAGCGGTCGAACAATTCTGGGCCAAGAGCGCCGACGGCACGATGATTCCCTATTTCCTGGTGCACCGCAAAGGCATGAAGCGCGACGGCAAAAATCCCACGCTCCTCTACGCGTACGGCGGCTTCGAGCTCTCCATGGTTCCGGCCTATTCGCCTTATTATTCGCCGGTCATCGGCAACGAGTGGTTCGCCAAGGGCGGCGTGTTCGCCATGGCCAACATCCGCGGCGGGGGCGAATTCGGGCCGCGCTGGCACGAGGCGGCCATTAAGACCCACCGGCAGAAGGCCTACGATGATTTCCTGGCCGTGGCTCAAGCGCTCGTCAAAACTGGAGTCACCTCGCCCCGGCGGCTCGGCATCATGGGCCGCAGCAACGGGGGGCTTTTGGTCGGAGTGGCCTTCACCGAGCGGCCGGATCTTTTCCACGCGGTGATTTGCGAGGTGCCGCTCCTAGACATGATGCGCTACACCCACATCGGCGCCGGGGCCTCGTGGGTTTCGGAGTACGGCGATCCGGCTAATCGCAAAATGGCCGCGGCCATCCTGCGCTACTCGCCCTATCAGAACGTCAGGCCCGGCGTGCGCTATCCCAAGGTCTTCTTCGTGACTTCTTCGGACGACGACCGTGTGGAGCCGGCGCACGCGCGCAAGATGGCGGCCAAGATGGAGGCGATGGGCGACCCGGTCTTTTTCTACGAAAGCCCCGAGGGCGGGCACGAGCGCGGGGAAGCCTCCCTCAACGGAACCACGAAAACGATGGCGCTGGAGTACATCTACCTTTATCGCCGGCTCATGGACTAGAAATCGGACCATGCCATCGGCGTTGAAGCGCCTAGTCCGGAGTTTCCTGGGTTTTTGCCAGCACGGCGCTTACGCTTGGTTTTTTTCGGTCGAGGTCTCGGGCGCCGAGCACGTTCCCAATCGCGGCGGGCTTATCATCGCGGCCAACCACACCAGCCATTTGGACATGGGCCTCATCAAGCACGCGCTGGGCCCGGCCGGTCAAGACTTGGTGTCCTTGGCCGCGCAAGATTATTTTTTCAGCAACCCGCTCAATCGCTGGTTTTTCGGCAATTTCACCAATCTTCTGTCATTCAACCGCTCCAAGAGCCTGAAAGAATCCTTGCTCGCGGCCGGGCGCGTGCTCAAGGATGGGCGCAACCTGCTCATTTTCCCGGAGGGCACGCGCACGCGCGACGGCGGCATGGGGACGTTCAAGCCTTCCTTGGGCTACATGGCGCTTAACTTCGAGGCCGACGTGCTGCCGGTCTATATCTCCGGCGCTTTCGAGGCCCTTCCCAGGGGGAAAATCGTGCCCCGCTCGCGGCGCTTGAAGGCGGTGTTCGGACCCGTCATTTCGGCTTCGGCGCTCAAAGCGGCCGCGGCGGCCGCGGGCGGCGAGGACGACAACCGCGCGGCGACGAAGGTCGTGGAGGACGCGGTGCGGGGGCTCGAGCGGCAGGCGCGGGGCGAGGCTTAGTCCTCGCGGCGGCCCATGATCTGCAGGATGTCCAGAAAGAGGTTGATGAAGTCGAGGTAGAGCGCCAAGGCGCCGGAGATGGCCTCCTTTGTCTCCATGTCCGTCCCTTCGTCGGAGGGGTTCAACATCCCCTTAATCTTCTGCGTGTCGTAGGCGGTCAGGCCCGTGAAGATGAGCACGCCGGCGTAGGTCGTGATCCAATAGACCGTGGAGTTGCGGAAGAACAGGTTCGCGAACGAGGCGATGACCAGGCCGATGAGCGCCATGAAGAGGATATTGCCCAGCGAGGTGAGGTCGGTCTTGGTCATCCAGCCGTAGAGGCTCATCGCCGCGAAGGTCCCGGCCGTCACGAAGAAGGCGCTGGCGATGGACGACTGGGTGTAGACCAGGAAAATCGAGGACAGGGTCACGCCGTTTAGGGCCGCGTAGCCCAAAAAAACAAAAGACGCCGTGGCCGAGGACATGCGCCGCACGAAGGCGGCTAAGCCGAAGACCGCGAGCAGCTCGACGGCCATGAGTCCGTAGAAAAGGATGGGCTGGGCGGCCAGGGCGCGGATGCTCGCCGGATGCGCGGCCATGTAGAGGGCCACGCCGCCGGTCAGCGCCAAGCCGCCCGTCATCCAGCGGTAGACCTTGACGATGAAGGACCGTTCCTCCGCCTGGTCCGCGGAAAGGGGATAGCCGCCGGCGTCCATCATCGGAATATCGCCAGGCTCGAGGTGTAGCCGTGGACGTAGTTTTTTCCGGCCACGGACCCGAACTCGCCGTTGGCGAAGAACCCGGCCACGGGCAGCGGGCCGCGCAGGGATTGCAGGAGTCCGATGTCGTGGTCGGGCCGACCGTAGAGCCCGCGGCCGCGGCCGCAGCAGCTCACCAGCAGCGCGCCCCGTGCCGCCGCCGGACGACCGGCCGCTGGATTTTTGAGTAAGGCTTCCAAGTCCTCGGCGGAGGTCTTGGCGTCGCGCAACTGGAACTGCAGGGTCTGGCCCGGACGCAACTCTGCGCCTACCATCAAAGCGCCCTGCGCCGGGTCGGAGCCCATGAGATTGCGGATCAAAAAATCGCCGCGTTTGAACGTGGATTGGTATTCGTTCATGACCAGCCCCGCCAGCAGCGAGTGCCGCGCGAGCGCTCGGTCCACAGGGGAGAGATTCTCGATAGTTTCCAGCAGAACCTTTACGGCTGGGCGGCTGGCCAAAGAATAAAGCATATGCCCTTCGGCCTTGGTGATGATGAAGGGTTCGCCGATGGGCCGGCAGCCCTGCGAGACTACGGTCTCAATCTCAAGGTCGCCGGAGAGCGCCAGGCCGCAGGCCGTCGCGGGCTCCACCGCACCGCCCAGCGAGAGCCAGCTCTCCCGTCCCACCGCTGGACCGCTGGCCATGCCGCCAACCACCGGGCGTCCGGGATAACCCGCGTTGAAAAGCCCCAGGAGTTTGTCCGCGTCGCAGCTCATGGGATCGGCCAGGCAGAGGAAGCTCGGCTTATCCGTGGGATAGATATCCAGGAGCTGAACCATACCCGCGCCGGAGTTCAAAGAGGCAATCTCGGCCTCGGAAAGAGAAAATGGGGAAATCTTGACGCCCGGCAGGCTCATGGCCAAAAGAGAGAGCGCCGGCCCCATTTCGATTTCGTGGTTCTGCCCGATGACGCCGCTGGCGTTGCAGCCGAGCAGGACCGGCGCGCCCAACTCCTTGGAGAACAGGGACGAAAGCTCCGCGGCGTCCGCGTCGGGGTAGGGTTCAGACATGAAGAACAGAGCCGCGTCGCAGGAGCGACCCATCAAATCCGCCTTGGCCTTAGTCGCCGTCTCGCGCGCGGCTTGCCGCCAATCCTTGTTCCTTGAGAGGGCGGAAGAGAAAATTTTTTCCTTTTGAGCGATGGAGGCGCTTGTCTTCGTCATGGCCTGATTCTACAATCATCTGAAATATTTTGGAAGAGCCCTCATCGCGGCAAGCGGGCGAAGCCGTCTGTTTGATCTGATAGGATATCCATGTGAAAACCAAGCGCCCGCGCTGCATCGCCGGCATTAAGGACGTCAAGTCCGAGCGCTACGTTGGGCCTGGGATCGCCGGAAAGTCCTGGAACCTCGGCCGCGCTGCGGGGGCCGGGCGTTTGGGCGTCGACGTTACGGAAATTTCTCCGAGCTCGAATTCCTCGCGGTTTCATTGCCACGGCCGCAAGGAAGAGTTTTTCTTCGTGCTTTCGGGGCGCTGCCGTCTGCGTCTTGGCCGCGGCGAGCATGAGCTGGGCGCCGGCGACGCGGTCAGCCGGCCGGCGGGCACCGGCGTCTGCCACCAATTCCGCAATCCTTATAAAAAGCCATGCCGCATCCTGATGGTGGGCGTGCAGACCGGCTCGGGAATTTCAGACCGGGTGGAGTACCCGGAAAGCGGTGAAACGCTCATCGTGCGCGCCGACGGCCGGCGCGGAATTTTTCGCCGCCGCGCGCGCGGCGGGAATTGAATTTCAGCATGGCCGAACTTTCCAAGGATATCCGGCGGCCGCTCAAGCTGGCGCTTATCCAGATGCGCGTCGGAGATGAGGACAAGGCCGAGCGCCTCGCGCGCGCGGAGTGCCTGCTGGGCCAAGCCGCCGGAGCGGACTTGGTGCTGCTGCCGGAGCTTTGGAACGTGGGTTATTTCGCCTTCGAGCGCTACGCGCTTGACGCCGAACCGATGGACGGGCCGACGGTGCGCGCTATGCGCGCCAAGGCCGCGGAGCTAAAGGCTTTCGTCATGATGGGAAGCTTTCTGGAGAAAAGCGCCGAGGGCCTGCGCAACACCTCGGTGCTTATCACCCCGCGCGGAGAAATCGCCGCCCGCTACCGCAAAATCCACCTCTTCGGCTACGGCTCCGAGGAGCGCCGCCTGCTCGCCCCAGGCCAAGACGTCGTTTCAGCCGCGGTCGAGCGGGGGACTTTCGGGCTCTCGACCTGTTTTGACCTGCGCTTTCCCGAACTCTACCGGGGGCTTCTGGACGCCGGCGCCGAGATGTTCTTGGTTTCTTCCGCTTGGCCGCACCCGCGGCTGGAGCCTTGGCGCGTCTTGACGCGCGCCCGCGCCATCGAGAACCAGTGCTTTCTCGCCGCGGCCAACTGCACCGGAACCAACCGCGGCAGCCGCTACTGCGGCCGCAGCGTCGTGATCAATCCCTACGGCGAAGTTTTAGCCGAGGCCGGCGAAGGGGAGACCATCCTTAAAGCGGACATCGATTTAGGCGACGTGGCCCGCGCGCGGGCCGAGTTTCCCGCCGTCCGCTCGCGCGTCCTTTAAAACTGTGGCGCGGTCTGCGCCGCGCGCCAGCCTCCCGGCTTGAGCGCTCCCAGCTTGAAAGGCCCATGGCTCGCGCGCACCAGGCGCAGCGTGGGGTGTCCCGCGGCGGCCGTCATGCGGCGGACTTGCCGGTTGCGGCCCTCCTGAAGAGTGATTTCAAGCCATGCAGTCGGGACATTCTTGCGATAACGCACGGGCGGCGCGCGCGGCGGCAACGGCGGTTCCTTGTCCATGAGCCTCGCTTGGCAGGGCTTGGTCGGGCCGTCTTTCAAGATGAGGCCGCGGCGGATATTAGCCAGGGTCTTAGCGTCCGGAATCCGCTCGACCTGCGCCCAATAGGTGCGAGCGACCGCAAAGCGTGGTTCGCAGAGGCGGCTTTGCAGCCGGCCGTCGTCGCTGAGGACCAGGAGCCCTTCGCTGTCGTGATCGAGCCGGCCGCAGGGGTAGACGCCCCTGGGCAGACCGAACGCGGATAGGGTTTTTTTGCCCGCCAGCGGCGTGAATTGGGAAACGACGCCGTAAGGTTTGTGGAAGACGATGATCACGGAAAAAAGTTCCTTCCGTGAGTTCGCGGGTTCAGGCGTCGCTTTTGGGCTGCGGAGCGGCTTCTTCGGCCTGGGGCGCGGTGTCTTCTTCCGGGAAATACTCGGCCTGGGCGCGCCAGCGCACCTCGCAGCCGCAGGTCTGCCCCGCTCCGGTGTAGAGCGGCAGCACGCACGCGAGGCGGTCTTCCGCGGATTCGGTTCGCGTATCGAACATGGCCGAAAGCTTTTCGGTCATGTCGAGGGAGCCGCGTCCGCAACGTCCCGGGCAGGGCACGGAGAGAGACGGCGCTTGGTTGGGTTCCATGGACAAATCCTGTTCGTCGATGAGGTGCTCGTGGTCCACGAAAGTGAGATGGAGGCTCAAATGCTTGACGGCGGGAAATTTGGCGCTTAAAGTCCCGGCCATGCGCTCGGCTCTTTTGGCTTGTTCGGTGCGGATGACTTTCTGCTCGTTCTTGTTTGGCCCGTGGTGAATCCTGCGTTTTTTGAAATAACCTGCCATTAAGACCTCCTGCGGCTCCGGGGGGACTATCTGCTGCGGCGGAGAAGCGGCTTAGTATATCAGTTTCCAGCCCGCAGGCGCGCGAGCAGGCGCGAAAAATCTTCATCCGGCTCGGCGCGAAAAATCATCGGAGCGGCCTCTCGCGGCGCCGCGGTCGGCGCGGGCAGACTAAGCTCCAAAGCATGGAGCATCAGGCGGGGAAAGCCTCCCACCGGCCGCGGCGGCTTCCCGTAGAGCGGATCGCCCAGGATGGGGCAGCCGGTGCTGAAAAAATGCGCGCGTAATTGGTGGTGCCGTCCGGTCATGGGACAGGCCTCGACCAAAGCCGCGCGCGGGAAGCGTTCGAGAGTTCGATAGCGCGTGAGGCTGGCTTTGCCGCCGGCCGCGGCGCCCATGCGGCCCGAGCCGAAAAGGCGCAGGGGCTTCTCGATTACTCCGGCGTCCTCCGGCCTGCCCGCCACCGCGGCCCAATACGTCTTGCTCGCGCGGCGCGACTCGAAGTCCTGGCAGAGCCGGCGGTGGGCCGGGGCGTTCTTGGCGAAGACCACCACGCCGCTGGCCTCGCGGTCGATGCGGTGCACCACGAATATTTTGCCGCCGCCGCGCCGCCGCGCCTGCAGGCAGAGAGGTTCTTCGATAAGTCCGCGGCCGGGAATGACAGCTTGCCCGGCGGGCTTGCAGACGGCCAGGACGTCGCCGTCTTCGAAGACGATGCGCAGAGGGGGACTCAAGAAGGAATGGGAGGGGTTAGGCGTGATCCCCGGAGCCGCCGCAAAGCTCGATGCCGGCGACCGCGACCAAAATTGCCACGACGGCGCATATCAGCCCCACAAACGCCGCGAAATATTCCATTTTCATATACGCTCCTTATCCAACCTGGGTTGAGAGATTCGTCTTGAGGAAATTGAGAGCCAGCGGCCAGGCCAACTTGGAAGCTTCCTGGTTGTAGCTGGCGCGCTCATCGCAAAAAAATCCGTGGTCCGCGTAGGAGAACTCCACGCTGGCGAACTTCTTGCCGGCTTGGCCGAGCGCGTCGGCCACTTGACGGTGGTGATCGCGCGTGATGTGCTTGTCCTGGCCGCCCCAGAAAAACAGCAGCGGTCCCGAGACTTGGGGCGCGCGATCCAGGAGCCCGGGGTTGGAGATCATGGCCGTCTTGACGGGCGCGATGCCGCTGCCGTAGAACGACACCGTCGCGCGCAGGGGACAGGACGACGCGGCCAGGAAGCTCGCGCGGCCGCCCATGCAAAAGCCGATGGCGCCGACGTGTCCGGACGCGACGAGCGCGTTCTTGGACAAATACTCGTAGCCCGCTTTTACGTCGTCTTCTAAGCTCGTCTCGGTTACGGCGCGGACGTGGGGCATGACGGCGTTGAAATCGGAATAGGAGCCCTCGAAGCCGGGCGCAGTCCTGTGGAAGATCTCGGGCGCCAAGGTGAAAAATCCTTCCTGCGCCAGGCGTTCGGCCATCCCGCGGATATAATGGTTGACGCCGAAGGCTTCCTGGAAAACAAGCAGGCCCGGGAAGGACCCGGCGCCCGCGGGCCGCGCGGCGTAGGCGCCCATGGACGTGCCGTCGGAGACCTTAAGCGCGACCGTTTCGGTTTTTATTTCGAAAGAGGTTTGCAGTTTAGTCATCACGCGCTTGTTTGGATTTTACCAAATTCAGCGCGGCCCGTTCACGGGCCGGATATTCGCAGGCGAATTGGAGGGCCAATGCGAAAGAAGCAGAAAATTATGCGTCGCGCCCTGGATGTTGGCCTCCGTCTTGTAGGCCAGGAGGCCGTCCGAGAGCCAGCGAAGGATGCGGTGCTTCTTGCCCGCCCGATGGAGCAAGAGAGCCGCGGTCGTCACCAGCGCCTGCCCGACGATCATCGAGGTGATGACGCCCTTCTCGTTTTTGCTGCCGAACGAGGTGTAGAGGGGGTCCATTTCATAACCTCCCCGGCCCAGCACGGTCGCCGTGGTGTAGGCATCGAGGCCCGTCGCGGCCCAACTGGCGGGAAGAAGCGTTCGGTAGAAATAGTCGGGGCGGCCCTTGCGGACCCGCGGCTTGGGCGCGTCGGGCAAGGAAGGCGTGGGAGGGGCGATCAGCGAGCTTGAAACATTGAAGGATTTCTCCGGAGCCTCAAGCGTCGGCGTTTTGGGCGGTATGCCGACAGGCGCCGCGGCCTGGATCGGCGCGGCATCCTCAACTTCGGCGTCTACGGCGGAAGCATCGAAAAAGCCGTTGAGACTTGACGAAACTTTGGAGCCGCTTGCCCGGACCTTGGCCAGGGCGGCGTCCAGCTTTCGCAGGCGCGGCAGGGCTTGCGCGCGCGGCGGGCGTCCACCCTTCGCGGCGGCGCATTCGCCGTATTGTGGCGAACCCGCTGAGAACATGACCGAACAGGAACATTGCGGCGAACGGCTTTGAGGATTCGAACACATGGAAGCCGCTGCGGCGGGAGGCGGCAAGATTGCAGCCGCCAATAAGGCGGCGGGAATCCAAGCGAACCTGCTTTTATGGTCCATGCTTTAAGGATAGAGCGCTTTTAGTTTTTTAACAGGGGTCCAGCAGTCCCAAAACGGAGGGGCTAAAGACCCAGGTCGTGAAACTGGAGTCGAACGAGGCGAAATTGGTATAAGAAGACCAGGCGCCCGCCACGGCGCGCCGAACACGGAGGAATTTCACATGATCATCGGAGTCCCCAAGGAAATCAAGAATCGCGAGCACCGCGTGGGTTTAGTGCCGGGCGGCGCCAAGGCTCTTATCGCTGACGGACACAAAATTTTGATTGAGAAAAATGCGGGCGTGGGTTCGGGCATCGCCGATGCGGAGTACAAGGATGCGGGCGCCAAAATCATTCCGGATAAGCAGGGCTTGTTCGATCAGGCCGAGATGGTCATCAAGGTTAAGGAGCCGCTGGCCGAGGAGTTCGAGTATTTCCGCGAGGGCCAGGTTCTCTACACCTACCTGCATTTGGCCGCGGTGCCGGAGCTGGTGCGATTTTTGCAGAAGAAAAAAATCAAGGCCGTGGCCTACGAGACCATTCAGAAAGACGACGGCAGCCTGCCTCTGCTGACCCCCATGAGCGAGGTGGCGGGCAAGATGTCGGTGCAGCTGGGCGCGCAGTTCTTGGAGAAGCACTACGGCGGACGCGGCATCCTTTTGGGCGGCGTGCCGGGCACGGTGCGCGGCGTGGTCACCATCATCGGCGGCGGCGTGGTCGGCATTAACGCGGCCAAGATCGCGGTGGGCATGGGCGCGCGCGTCAACATCCTGGACGTCTCCGCGGCGCGGCTGGCTTACCTGGACGACGTCTTCGGCAACGCGGTCACCACGCTCATGAGCCACGAGGAGAACATCACAGCTTCGGTCATCGGAGCGGACTTGGTCGTGGGCGGGGTTTTGATTCCCGGCGCCAAGGCTCCCAAGCTCGTCACCGAGGCCATGGTCAAGAAAATGCGCCCGGGTTCGGTCGTCGTGGACGTGGCCGTGGATCAGGGCGGCTGCATCGAGACCTGCGAGGTGACTAGTCACGACAAGCCCGTCGTGGTCAAGCACGGCGTTTTGCATTACGCGGTGCCCAATATTCCCGGCGCGGTGCCCTACACCTCGACCTATGCGCTGACCAACGTCACCTTGAAATACGCGCGCGACATCGCCAAACTGGGCTTGGAGACCGCCATTCGGCGCGATCAAGCCTTGGCGCGCGGCGTCAACATCTACGGCGGCAGCATCACCTGCGACGCGGTGGGCAAGGCCCTAGGCGAAAAGACCAAGGAACTGGCGGCGCTGCTCTAAACTACTTTCCGCTTCCTGCCAACGGGGCGAGGTAGAAATCGACCTGCAAGGGCCGCGCGGCAAGTCCTTGAAGGGGATAAGGCCCGAGCAGGGATCCGTTGAGCGTGCGGCTCAGGCGCCGCCTCTTGTCGAGCGGCATATACATGACGCCCTGGGTTTGAGGATCAAGGTAGGACCGGGCGTAGCCTTTGCGGAGAATGCGCACGGTGTAGAAGGCTGAGCCCCTCAAGAAAGGGACGTGAAGCCCGTAGCGCCCTTTTCTATCGGTCTTCGTGTGAAAGGTTCTCCCTGATATTTTTGAAGAGAAAGCAAGCTCCGCGCCGGCCACGGGCCGCAGGGTTTCCAGATCAAAAACCGAGCCCTCGAAAATCCAGCCGGAATGCTCGGTGGGCGCGTTTCGCGGCGTGATCACGGTCACGGCGTCGCCCTCGTCGCCGCCGCTGTAGATGCCCTGGGGCTTGAGGTGCGTGGTCCGCGTATGGACTCCGTCCCACGGATATTTTTCGGCCTGCGGCTGCGGAGCGCCGCCGGGTTGGGAGGCGTCGCCGGAAAGACCGAAAAGATCGCTCCCTGCGACGTTGGAACTGCCGTAGTTCAGCACGAAGCTCAAGGCGTTCCAGCCGCCCCAGCCTAAAACCGCAAGCATCGCGATCCAGGCGGTCAGTTTAATCAGGGGCGAAATCCTGGTCGCGCGCTCCCGCTCGGCGTCCTCATCGGTTTCGAAGGACATGGGGCAATAAGGGCAGGCCAGGGCCCCCGGAGGCACTGGTTTTTTGCAGGCGGGGCAGCGATCGGGCATGGCGAGTTTTTCAGCGGTCGGCGCGCAGTCGCTCAATCCGGCGCCGCGCCAGGAGGCGGTAGCCTTCATTCGTGGTGGTCGCGGCGATGTCCTGGTAAAGGGCGATGGCGGCCTGCGTGCGCCCGATTTGAGCGTTGAGGAAGGCGGCCATGCTCTTGATGAATGTGGGACAATCTTTTGAAGCGAGAACCGGCGCTAGAAATCCCAGGATACGCTCGGCGTCGCCGCGGTTCTTGCGATTTTTGACGCCCACCGCGGCCAAGAGCGCGCGGAACCGGATGTTCCCCGGGTTGAGCGCGATGGCTTGGTTCAGCAGTTCGACGGCTTCGTTGGTCCGATTTAAATTGAAGGCCAGGGATCCGGCCGCATAGATGACGGCATAGTCGAAATGAGGATCCAGATTGAGAATGCGCCGCGCGCGAGCGAGGATTTCCGTGTAGCTTCCACCACCGTCTTCGACCACGTTCTCAGGAAGGCCCACCTGCGGCGTGCCGTAATAAAGGATGAGGCGGATAAAGCCCAGATCGGCCGCGTCGCGGCGCATGCCCAGGCTCAGAAATCCTGCGGCTGAAAGAATGCCGCCTTCTCCCGTGATGAGTTGCGGATTGATCGGCGGCGGAGGCGGAGCGGCCAAGCGCATTCCGCCGTTCAAGGCCGCGCAGGCGGCCAGGGCCCACAAAAGCTCCATGCTAGGCCGGGACCCTGAGCATCTAGAGCTCGCGGCGAGAGAAGAGCCTTGCCGCGGCGGCCAGCCAGATTCCGGCGTAAAGGGCGCAGTAGGCCGCCCAAAGCGTCAGGGGCGGAATCGCCACGGAGGCCAGGTTGTCGCGCCAGTTCAAGAGCCCGAGATTGGGAATGAGATAGGAGACAGCTTTCAAAAACCAGAGGGCGGCGCCGGGCGTCCGGCCGGCTAGGAATCGGATTTCAGGAATGAAATGGCCGAGCGTCCAAAGAATCCCGGTGATGAGAAGCGCCGTCAGCGCGGAGCTGAAGAACAGGGACAGGAACAGGGCGACGCTCGCGGTGATGAAAATCGCGAGGAAGGACCCGGCCAAGGCCCAGAGATAGGCGCCGTTCCACGACCAGCCCTTGCAGAAAAGAAGGACGAGATGAAAAGCCGCCATGAGGCACATGGCGGCCAGGACCGAGCCCATGAGGCCGGCGAAGCGGCCCAGAAGATACTGCGCCCTGGCGACGGGCCTGGTGAGAGCCAGGTAAACGGTTTTACTTTCGATTTCGCCTAGAAGGCCGGTCGCCGCCCCATAAACCGCGACCGCGAGGCCGGCGAGCTCGATGAGGCTTAGGCCGAAATCCAGAAGGATGCGGGTCTGCTGCTCCTGGGCCAGAATGCCCAGCAGCATGCCGGTGTAGACCAGCACGACGGCGAAGACGACGCAGACGGCGAAGAAGCGGCTGCGGACGTTTTCCCAGCAAGAATTCCAAGCGACGACGGCCGTGTTGGTCATGGCCGCACCGTCTCCACGAAAAGCCCCTCGAGTCCGCCGGGCGAATTGCGCCAGTCTTCCTGATTGAGCAGCCGGATGAGCCGGCCTTCCTTCATGATGCCCACCCGGTCGCAGAGTTTCTCCACCTCGGAGATGCCGTGGGAGGAAATGAGCAGGGTCTTTCCCTTGTCCCGTAGGCTCGCCAAAAGATCGCGCATGTCCTTGATGGCCAGGGGATCAAGCCCGCTGGAGGGTTCGTCGAGAACGAGCAAATCCGGATCGTGCAGAATCGCTTGAGCCAGGCCCAGGCGCTGAACCATGCCCTTGGACATTTCCTTGACGCGGGTTTTACGCGCGGCCGCCAGTCCCACATCAACGAGCGTATCGGTGATTTTTTGTTTCAAGGCGGCCGCGGCGATGCCGGAAAGTCGGCCATAGAAGCGCAGGCATTCCTCAGCCGTCGCGAAGGGGGGAAAGCAAGGCAACTCGGGAAGGTATCCGACGCGGGCACAAACGCCGAGGCTGCCCGGTTTTTGCGAAAAAATGGAAGCTTCTCCATGCGTGGGCCGGATGAGGCCCAGGATGAGTTTGAAAGTCGTGGTTTTTCCACTGCCGTTTAAGCCCAGCAGCCCGAAAGCTTCGCCGGAAGAAACGTTTAAGTTCAAGCTCTCGACGCCGCGGAATTCCCGGGCGCGAAAAAATCCCGGCCGGCGGTAAATTTTGGAGGCCGCCTGGAAAACGACGGGGGCGGCTGTGTCCGTGGGTTCGGCGCGAGGCGGTCGGTTCATTCGTTTGCCGGGCCTATTGTAGGAAAAGACGCGCCGTTTTCCAAGTGCGGCGGGTGTTTTGCCCGCTAAGGCCTTGGGGCGCCGACGGGCCGAGGATTTCTCTTGAGAAGTTCGGAGATCGTTGATCTCATGGCTTTTGAATCAGCCGGATTGGATCCAAACCAGCGGCCTCGGATGCGGCCCTCGCCATCGAGCAGGACGGGATAGGAGCCGCCTTCCAACTTGGCGGCTTGGACGGCCGTTTTACTCGCGTCGCCTTCATCCACGCCTAAAACGACGAAGCCTTGCGCGTGGTGCTCGATGTAGAGAGATTCATAGAAAGGAAGGGCAGTTTTGCACGAACTGCGCCAGGATGCCCAAAAGTCGATCAAAACGAGTCGGCCTCGGAAATCAGAGGGATGGACGACGGCACCAGAACCGAACCATCCGGCATGGGCGAAGACGGAGCAAAATCCAATCGTCGCCAGCGCCGTCGCAGCCGAATGTTTCCCGGGAAATCTTAATTTTTTGGATTGGCCCATGCTTGTTCCAAAAACGAGGAATGAACCAAGATTATTTTAGCAAAGGCGCGGCCCGCAGCCATGAGAGAGTTGCCAACGAGGAAGGAAAATGGGTTTAATTCCCGCTATGATCCGCTGGCTTAGACGGGACCTTCGCGTCCAGATCGGCGTGGGATTCGGCTTGGCCGCGATTTTTTTGCTGATCCTGGGTTCCTTGGCTTTGCGGGGAGCCTCCGAGCTTGAGAATATTCAGAACTGGGTCTCTAAATCCCATGAAGTGCTTAGCAATCTGAGCGGTCTTCGCTCGCGACTCGAAGAGACTATCAATGTCGAGCGGTATTATGTCATCACCGGTGACCAAAGATTCTTCTTTCGCTTCGACTCCATGTCGTCCCAAATGCCCGGACGCATTGCCGCGCTGCGCCGCCTCACGGCGGGCGATGCCGCCCAGCAAAAACGTGTCGACCATTTGAACAGCCTAGTCTCCCTGCGCCTGGCCGCGGCCCGCGAATCAATGCTCATCCGCAAAAAGCGCGGGGAAGAAGCGGCCGTCGCGTTTATCGCCAGCGGCGTCGGCGAGCGGTTCATGGCCGATATCCGCAAAACCTCGACCGCCGTGGAAATGGCGGAGCGAAGCCTTCTCCTCGCTCGCAGCCGGGAGGCTCGGGAAATCGGGGTGGCGACGGAGTTCATCACGGCCCTGGGCGGCCTCGCGGCGATATTTCTGGTCATCTCGGCCGTCCTCGTGATTCTTCACAATCTCGACCGCCTGCGGAAAATTCAAGAGGAGCGGGATCGGTTTTTTAACACGGCGGTGGACATGCTCTGCATCATGGATTTAGACGGCCGCTTCCAGCAGATCAATCCCTCCTGGGAGAAGGCGCTGCGATTTTCTTCGGATGAGCTTCGCGCCGAGCCGCTTCTTGAGTTCATTCATCCGGATGACAAAACGTCCACGGCCAGGGCGCTGGCTGATTTGGCGGCGGGGCGCTCCCTGGATGGACTTGAAAACCGCTTCCGGCGCAAGGACGGAAGCTATGTTTGGCTGCGTTGGAACGCCGCCGCGGCCGAACAGGAGCTGGTCTATGCCAGCGCGCGCGACGTGACGGCTCAAAAGGACGCGGAAAGAATGCAGGATGAGGTCATCTCCATGGTCAGCCATGAGCTGCGAAACCCCTTGACCGTCATCCATAGCTCGTTTATTCTTCTTGATCGAATCGGGGAGACTCTTCCGGGCGAGATTAAAGAGCTTTTAAACATGGCCCGGACCAGCACCGAGCGCATGCTGCGGCTTATCGAGGATTTCTTGAACGTCAAAAAGATGGAATACGGGCAGTTGGAGTTTGACATCGCTCCGGTGGATTTGAACGGTCTCCTCGAAGAAACCATCGCCTCCAACCGCGCCTATGCTGAAAGCCGCGGCGTCCGCTTGTCTTTGGCGCCAAGCGCGGATAAAACGCGCGTCAGAGCGGACTCGGTGCGGACGCAGCAAGTCCTTTTCAATCTTATTTCCAACGCGATCAAGCATTCGCCCAAAGGCGCTGTCATTGAAATATGGTCGGAGGATGGTGAAAAGACGGTCAAAATCTCGGTGCGGGATCACGGAACGGGGATATCGGAAGATTTCAGGGCCCAGGTGTTCCGGAAATTCGCCCAGCAGGACCCCGGCCGAGGCGGCACGGGCTTGGGTTTAAGCGTGGCCAAGTCTATTGTCGAGCGCCTGGGCGGGGAAATCAGCTTCGAAAGCGCCGGAGAAGGCACGACTTTCCACTTCACCCTGCCCAGGGTTTGACCTGGAGCGTCCCTGTATGCTTGAATCCTGCCGTATGAAGCGGCTTGCCCGATTTTTCACGCCGGGTTTCATTGTTGTATTCGCCTCTGGCTGCACGTATTACAGCGTCAATCCCCAGGGCGTTCCCAGCGTGCCGCGCGAAGCCGCCGCTCTGCCTCTCCGAGTCGGCATCGCTTGGACGCCGCCGCAAAAATGGAAGGCCTACCCGTTTTATCTGTTGAGCGGCATGGCCGACGATGAATACGGCAACTGCACGGCCACGGGAACGCCGAAGGACATTTGCGATAAACGATACAAGAAATGGATCGCCAACGAGCACTGGAATCCCGAACACCATCGCTTCGGGGAGCTTCTCGCCAAGAAGCTCAAGGCGGCGCATCTCTTCCAAGACGTCGTTTTTCCCGTGCCGCCGAGCTTGGAGGCGCGGGCGCCGGTCGATTTGATGATCCGGTTGGAACCCGTTGAGTACTCCTTTGACTCTCATGATTTAGGCCTGGAGCTTTTTATTCCGCTGATCGTTCCCTTGTGCGATCCGTTTCTTATCGGCTGCCCGCTGGCCAACACGACGGATACCTTCGCCTCTTCCGTGCGCATGACGCTCACGGACAAAACCGGCCGGGAACTTAAGAGCTACGCCGAACAGGAAAAAGTAGACACGGTGTTTCCCGATTTCAACGCGCCGCCGCTGCCCGGCGCCGCGGACAAGGACGCGTCGAGCGAATCGGACGAGCGGCTGGCTTCCGATTTGGTCAAGGCCTTGGCGGAGGATAAATCCTATTTCGCCGGGATGAGCGCGGGGGGGCCCGAGCAACCGGTTTCCGCACCGGCTCCGCCGGCGCCCGCGCAGGCTCCGGCCGCACCGCAAGGCAAGACATGGTGGCAGCAGTGAGGCGTTTTTTCAGATTCGCGATGCAAAGGGCGATGCCGGGTTTAACAGGCTGCGCGCTGCTTTTTTCCGGCTGCACGACTTTGAGCCACGATGTGCGCACCGGCAACCAAGTGACTATTCAGCAAAAACTGGATTCCGGAGCGAACGTCAACTCGCCGGATGAAAATTTTGTCGAGACGGGCGGACCCATGGCCACGGCCATGTTCCCAAGCGCGGAACCGCAGGCATCGGGCGACGTTCCCCTGCATTGGGCCGCGCTCAACGGCTACGCGGACATCGCCCAGCTCTTGATTAAGCACGGCGCCGATGTCAACGTGCAAAACGGCGGCAACGACACGCCCCTGCATTGGGCCGCGCTGGGCGGGCACGCCGATTTGGTCAAGCTTCTCGTCGGGGCGGGCGCGGACGTCAACGCGGCGGATAATTCGCTGGACACTCCGTTGCATTTCGCGGCCGATGTGGGCTCTCTTGATACGGTCAACGCCCTTTTGTCCGCCGGCGCCAACCCCGGCGCGCGGGACGCTTACGGATTTTTGCCCGCGGATTATGCTTGCGCCGAGTGGGACTTGGCCGCGCCGTGCCCGAAAAACGGGATTATCAGCGCCCTGCAAAACACGCAGGCCAACCCCGCGCCGCCCGCCGCCGGGCCCACCGCGGCCGCGCCTGCGAACGCCCAGCCCGCGAAATCATGGTGGCAACAGTAGACGGTATGAATAAAAGCCGGCTTAAGATTTCAGCGCTTGTTTTCTTTGCGAGTCTCGTTCTTTCCGGGTGCGCCATCAATCAGGATTTCCAGACAGCCCAGGTTGAGAACAGCCTGCAGGGGTGGGCCGATTTCACGCAGAAATATCCCGTGGCCAACCATCCCGACTGCGACGTATGCAAAGCCGCGCAGCAAAACTACGAGGCGGCCTTGAGCGCGCAAAAAGCGCAATGGGAGCAGGCGCAAGACGAAAATATACCCGCCGCCTATTTGCGCTTCATGAACAAGAATTCCCCGGATGATCCTCATTACGCGGAAGCCAGGCAGGATGCTCTTTCGGAGCTTGAGAAAGGGCGCGGCGCCGAGGAAGATTATGCGCGATACTTGGCCCGCTATCCGGAGGAACCGGCGGCGTCGCGTTTAAGGCAGGCCTTGGCGAAGATCCGATTCCAGAAAGCCGTGGATTCGGGAAATTCTTCCGCCGAAGCGTTTTTTGTCGCGGAATATCCACGGACATCGCTGGGCGCGGAGATGAAGCGCCGCCTTGAAAGCGCGGAGTACAAGGGCGCGCGGGACATGGACACACGGATCGCCTACCAGTTCTTCCTTAAGAGATTTCCCGAGGCTCCGGAGCGCGCCCAGGCCGAAGCCGGCCTTGCGCGATTGCCCGCCGCGGTCGAGGTGGTGGACGATGGCTCGGCGCTGGAGCTTCTTCCTCGGTTTCGCCAGGCTTCGCCGGCCTTGCGCAACGAAGAGTGCCTTTCTTTCTTTAAAGCGACGATGGATGACGCGGGCGACCCCTACGGCGCCAAGGCCGAGGGCGCCCGGAACGAGTTTTTTTCCGGTCAACAGTCCGAGTCCGGGCTTCCGGAAGTCTGCGCGGATGCGCGGATGGCCGTTCCGCAGGCTCATCGCGCCTTGGTGTCCTCCGCGCTTCGGGCACTGGCGCGGCTGGCGCAACGCGAGCAATCCCTTTCCCGAATCGTTCCCGATCCGGCCGCCACGATAGAGAAAGCCAAGGAGATTGGGAAAAGCGCGGACGATTTATCGCAGCAAGCGGAGTCATTCGATTTGGAGATGCAGGCGTTCTACGGATACATGCCCGCGGACCCAGACAAGCCCACGGAAAAGGCTTCGAAAGACGCCAAGGAAGCGGAGCGACGGGCCAGGCGGGCGTATGAAATCGCCAGCCGGGATGAGCGCGACTCGAAGGGTTCGGGAGCGGGCGCCGTTCTTTCGCTTATGGAGCGCCAAGCTAATTTGCTGACCAGAATCATCGCCTATTACGAGAAGCCGGAGGGCGCGAGGCCGTGAGGAAGACAATTCACGCGTTTCTCTGGGGCGGGCTATTGTTATCAACGGCCGCTGTCCTCTTCTGCTCTGTCGGAGCTTTCGCCCAGCCCGATGAGATGCAGCCGCTGGACATCAAGCAAATTTTGAGCGAAGCGGCGGATTACAGGCACCGGGCTGCGGTTTTAAGGAAGCTCATCGGCGTGCGCGAACAGAAGATCACCAGCATGCAGCAGCAGGCCAACGAGCTTATCGCGCAATCGCAGGCCGACGCCCAGGCCCAAGCCCAGGCCGCGCAACAGGCCCAAGCCAATGCGCAGTCGGACAATGCGGGATTGAATGTCGTAGCAAGCTTAGTCGGCAACTTAATTCCCGGCGGTAACAGCTTAGCGGGACAGGCGGTTCAAGGCGGGCTCACCGGCATGGGCAGCGCCGAGGTCAATCAAGCCAACTCCCAAGCGCAGAATGCTCAGGCGCAGGGCACAGCGGAGGTCAGCGAAGCCCAGAAGGATGTCGATTCTCTAACGGCTCAAGCGCAAACTTTCCAGGGCGAGAAAAAGAAGCTGGCCTACAAAACCAAGCAGTATGAACAATTAGCCGACGCTAAGGATCTTCTGGCCGCGGCGGAGATTCTTCGCTTGCAGGCCCGAAAACAGGCCGATTCGGCGGGGGAAGCCGATGGAGCCGCCGCTACGCAGAAAAAATTTGTTCAAGAGATGGACATCTGGTAGAGCCGGGAGGCGCCCGGTCATGAGAATTTCGACGCTCGGCGTTGCCGCGTGCCTTGCTTTCCTCCAGGGCGCGGCGCAGTCTCAAAACATCCCGACGCCGCCGTCGGCCTGCGCCGGGCAGCCTTTTTGCATATGCGGCGGACGTCAAGTCGCGGTTCCGGGCGGCTGCGCCAACCAGAACGCGGACTGCCGCTGCGTCTGCGGCTACAGCAGCTGCCCGCAAAAGAGCGGGGGCGCGGAATCTTCGGGCGGCGCCGCTACGATGGGAAACGGCGCCGTGATGGGCGAAGCGGCTCACGGTTTGGGCGCGATGCTGGGCGCCGCGCTCGTGGGCCCTCCTCCTCCCTTGCCGACGTATAACCTTCCGAAAGTGAACATTCCACAAAATATAGACGATAATGCCGCGTCGGATGAGGACATTCACAGCGGAGTAGGGACGGCCCAGGACATCATCGGCAACTATAACCAGCCTCCGATGCCGCGGGATTTGAGAAAACAAGGGGAGTCGGCCGGCGGCAAGGCGCCTCTGGGAAAAATCATGCCCTCGGGGCCTGCTTACGCGCCGGCGCCTTCCGGACAAAGCGACGCTGGCGGGGGAACGCCTATTTCCGCCGATGGCGCGCAGCCGCTAAGCGGCCAGGGAATATCGTACGGAGCGCCGGACAGCAATCCTCCGCCCAATCCCGAGCCTGCGATTCAAAATCCCGCGGGACAGCCATCAGGCCGAATTATCGCGCCCCAAAAAACAGCGGAGCCGCCTACAGGGGAAGCTCCCGCGCGGTCGCATCCCGAAAAGCGGGTTCACGGAAAAAAGAAAGGCCGTGTATTTGGTTCCGATAAGACTCGGTTTGATGATAACTCAAGGGACGCAAAAGAAACTAAAAACGCCCAAAACGCTTCCGCCTGCGTTTCCGCGTCTCTGAGAGCGCGCCTGGAAAAAGAGCTCGCGGCGGAACACCGGAAATACATGGCCCGCCGCCATAAGGGTTTGGCCATGGTGGATGAGGCGGATCAGGACTGGTGCTTGCAAAAACTCAAGCCGCTGGAGTTCCCCGTCCCGCTTGATTTCGGCCGCGCCGATATGGCGGATAAGGTCGCGGGAATTATAAGAAACGGAGAGGATTGGGACGATCGCTGCGAGGGCCCGGCGGAAGCCGCGGCTATGGAGGAATCCCTGCTTAAGGAGTTGCGACTGCCGCTCTGCTCCGAAGTCGGCGGCGCGCAGTAGCGGTTTTTACTCGGCCGTCGCCGCGCGGGCCAAGCGTTTTTCCAAAGCGGCGAACCCGGCGTCGAGGTCGTCCTTGCCGATATGCCCCATGTGCGCGATGCGGATGATTTTGCCCTTCAGCGCCAGCTGCCCATCGGCGATGGAGATTCCGTCTTCGCGCAGGATTTCGGCCAGCATGGCGCTACCGTTGACGCCTTCGGGCAGGCGCACGCCGGTGAGGATGTGGGCGGGATCCCGGGCGAAAAGGGCCAGCCCGTTTTTGCGCGCCCAAGCGCGGGTGTAATCGGCCAGTTCCGCGGTGCGCTTCCACATGTTCTCCAGGCCTATCGACTCGATGAGCTTGAGCGCTTCGGCCTGAGCCGCGACCATGGCGACCGCGGGGGTATAGGGCGTCTCGCGGGCCTTGAGCGACTTGTCGCAGGTTTTCCAATCGAAGTAAAACTTGGGGAGCTTGGCGGATTGGGCCAGCGCCCAGGCGCGCTCGGAGACGGCGGCGAAGGCCAAGCCGGGGGCGTTCATGAGCCCTTTTTGCGACGCGGTCAGCGCCACGTCCACGCCCCACTCGTCCATTCGGAACTCTTCCGCGGCCAGGCTTGAGACCGCGTCCACCACGACGACGGCCTCCGAGTTGGCGCGCACGGCCGCGGCCATGGCCTTGATGCCGTTTAAAACGCCGGTGGAGGTGTCGGTCTGCTGAAGAAAAACCGCCTTCGTTTTAGGGTTTTGCTTCAAAGCGTCGGCAAGTTTCTCCGGCTTGGCCGCATGACCCCATTCTTCGGAAAGAACCACGGGCGCAAGGCCGTAGGCCTTCATGATGGCCGCGAAACGATCGCCGAAAGCTCCGGTCGAATAGACCAGGATATTGTCGCTCGGAGACAGGAGGTTCACGACCGCGGCTTCCATGGCGCCGGTGCCCGAGGCCGAGGCCATGAACACGCGATTCTTGGTTTTGTAGACGCGGCGCATGGCGTCCAGGACGAATTGAAAGGTGTCGCCGAAGGCTTCGGTGCGGTGATGCAAAATGGGGCGCGAGAGCGCGGCCAGCACCTCGGGAGGCAGCGGCGTGGGCCCCGGCGTGAGCATGATGTTTTTTCGCGCCGTGGTCATGAAAGAGCTCCCGGAGGATTGGGCGGCGGCACGATTGGTTTTTCGCCCATCCATTTCGTTTTGGGGTTGGAGGAACGCTGGGCCTTGGGCAGATGGTCGGACGGGGCTTCCTGCAAGGCCAAGGCCAGCACCTCGTTGAAATGCTTGACCGGGACCATTTTGATCTCGGCCAGGACTTCTTTTGGGATCTCCTCCAAATCCTTTTGGTTTTGATCGGGATAAATCACGAGCTTCAAGGCCTCGCGGTGCGCGGCCAGCACTTTTTCCTTCAGGCCGCCGATGGGCAAGACCCTGCCGCGCAGGGTGATTTCTCCGGTCATGGCGATGCCGGGCAGGACGGCGCGGCCGGTCATGAGGCTGGCCAGCGCGGTGGCGATGGCGATGCCGGCCGAGGGGCCGTCCTTGGGCGTGGCGGCCTCGGGAACGTGGACGTGGTAATCGTAGTTCTTGAATTTATCTGCGGTGACGCCGAGTTCGTCCGCGATGGATTTGATGTAGGACAGGGCGGCATGAGCCGATTCGGACATCACGGAGCCGAGCTTCCCGGTGAGCTTGAGGCCCCCTTTGCCGTGCACCGCGACGGCTTCGATGGCCATGGTGACGCCGCCGACCTCGGTCCAAGCCAGGCCCGTTGAAACGCCCACGCCGTTGAACGAATTTTTCTCCCGGTGGAACTTGGGCACGCCCAAGAATCCATGCACGTCGTCCGAGTCCACGGAGACGTTCTCTCCGGGCTTGTCCACCAGGCGCATGGCGGATTTTCGGCAAAGGGAGGCCAGTTCCCTGTCGAGATTGCGCACGCCCGCCTCACGGGTGTATTCCTCGATGATCCGGTCCATGGCGGCGTCGGTGACGGCGAGCTTGCCGGGTTTGATGCCGTGCTCCTTGAGCTGCTTGGTGAGAAGGTGGGTTTGGGCGATGAGCCGCTTTTCGGCGTGAGTGTAGCCGGAGTAGCGCAGGATTTCAAGGCGGTCTTGAAGGCTGACGGGAATTCCTTCGAGCGTGTTGGCCGTGCAGATGAACATGACCTCGGAGAGGTCGAATTCCACATCCAGGAAATGATCTAGGAACGTAGCATTTTGCTCGGGATCCAAAACTTCCAGGAGCGCCGCGGCCGGGTCCCCGCGCCAGTCCATGCCCATCTTGTCGATTTCGTCAAGCAGGAACACGGGATTGCGGCTGCCCGCCTTGCGCAGAGATTGGATGATGCGTCCGGGCAGGGAACCGATATAAGTTCGGCGGTGCCCTCGAATTTCGGCTTCGTCGCGTACGCCGCCCAGCGACATGCGCACGAACTTGCGGCCCACGGCCTTGGCGATGGAGCGGCCCATCGATGTCTTGCCGACGCCCGGCGGGCCTACGAAGCACAAAATGGGCCCCTTTAAGCCTTTGGTGAGCTTGCAGACCGCGAGATATTCCAGGATGCGGTCCTTAATCTTCTTCAAATCGTAGTGATCGGCGTCCAGAATTTCCTGCGAGCGCTTGAGATCGATGCGGTCGCGCGTGCGCACGGACCAGGGCAGGTGGGTCATCCAGTCCAAATATGTGCGCGCCACGGTCGACTCCGGAGAGTAGGGCATCATTTTTTCGAGCCGCGCGAGCTCCTTCAAGGCCGCGTCCTCGGCCGCCTTGGGCATCTTGGCCTCGGCCACGGATTTCTTGAGGGCGTCGATTTCCTGGGCGAAGTCGTCTTTTTGCCGGAGCTCCTTTTGGATGGCCTTCATCTGCTCCGTCAGGTAGTATTCTTTCTGAGTTTTTTCGATTTGGCTGCGGACCCGGCCGTGGATTTTCTTTTCCAGGCCGATGATCTCGATTTCCGCGCCCAGGATTTCGGCCACGCGCTCGAGGCGGGCTTTGGGCTCCAAGATTTCCAGCACGGCCTGGCGATCGGCGGCCTTGGAGACGGCGTTGGCCGCGATGACATCGGAGAGCTGGGAAATATCATCGAGGCGGGCCAGGAGCGCGGCGACGTCGGGCAGAGAGCGGCGGGAAAGCTTCAAGTGATCGTTGAAAAGATCGACGGCGTGGCGCATGAGTGCCTTGGTCTCGGCGTCCTGGGCGGTTTCCGCGGGCTTCTCGGGATATTGGCAGGTGGCCTGCCAGCACCCGGCTTGAGCGTCGAGGTCCACCGTTTCCAAACGCAGGCGAGCCGCGCCGCGTAGGAATATCTTGAGCGTGCCGTCGGGCATCTTGACGGACTGGGAGACTTCGGCCAGCGTTCCCATCCGGTGAAGGTTCTCGGGCTTGGGGTCCTCGATGCGGGCCTCTTTTTGCGCCGCGACGGCCAGCAGCTTGTCTTCTCTTTTAAGGGCCGCTTCGATGGCCGCGACGGACTTCGGCCGTCCGACAGAAATAGGCAGAACCATGTGCGGGAAGAGAACCACGTCCCGCATCGCCAAAAGGGGGAGTTGCGCAGGACGGCCTTTGGGCGCCGGCGACTCGGAGGTCATGGCTTAAAGGGGGGAACCACAGAATCGACGATGCCGTACTCCTTCGCTTCCTGCGCGCTCATGTAGTAGTTGCGCTCCATGTCCGCGGCGAGCTTCTCCGCGTTCCGGCCGGTGTGCAGGGATAGAATCGAGACGAGCTTTTTTTTCGTGTTGGTGATTTCGCGCGCCGAGATGATGATGTCCGTCGCCTGGCCCGAGATGCCGCGGCTCAACGGCTGGTGAATCATAACGCGGGCGTGGGGCAGAATGTGGCGCTTGCCCTTGGCGCCCGCGGCCAGAAGCACGGCGCCGAAGGACATCGCCATGCCCATGCACAGGGTCGACACGGGCGCGCGGATGTATTGCATCGTGTCGTAGACCGCCAGGCCGGCCGAGACCATGCCGCCCGCGGAGTTGATGTAAAGGCTGATTTCCTTGGTCGGATCCTCCGCGTCCAGGTAGAGGAGCTGCGAGATGATGAGGTTGGCCGAGTCCGTGGTGACGACGCCTTCAGAGCCTCCGGCAAAAATGATGCGCTCCTTGAGCATGCGAGAAAAAATGTCGTAGCCGACGGCCGAGCCTTGGTTCCACTTCTCCAGAATCGTGGGGACAAACATGGCGTTATCCTTTACCGTCGGCCTAGGCGACGACCGCCTTTTCCCGGATGAAGGCCATGGTCTTGCGCTCCCGGATCATGGCGGCGATGTCCGCGCGGCGGTGCTCGTAGAATTTTTTGACTTCGTCGGCCTCGGCGGGCGTCTTGGTCTGCCCTATATCCTTGTCCATCTCGGCCTTGATCTCTTCGTCCGTAGCCGCGATTTTTTCCTTTTCCGCGACGGCCGCGAGGATGTAGCCCATTCTCAGCTCGCCTTCGGCCAGCGGCTTGATTTCCCCCTCGAGTTCCTTGGCCATCTTCCCGGCCCATTGCTCGTCCGGGATGCGCATTTGCTCCTTAATGCGCTCCAAGCGGCGCTCGATCCGATGGGCCAAGAGCGACGGCGGCACTGGAAACTTGTTGGCGGCCAGAAGCGCCTTCTCAATCTGAGCCGAGACGTCATCGGCGGTCTTCTTGCGGCCTTCTTCCTCGATGACTTCCTTGATTTTGGCCTTGAGCTCGTCCAGCGTGGCAAAGCCCATGTCCTTGGCGAATTCCCCGTCAAGCTCCGGCAGGATTTTCTTCTTGATTTCCCGCACGGTCGTCGAGAGCGACACGGCGCGGTCGCGCAGCTTGACCGGGATGTCCTTGGTCTCGCCCCGCTTCATGCCCATAAGCCCTTGGGCCAAGCCCTCGGTCAGTTGCTCCGAGGAAAGATCGATAAGCTCGGCCTCGCCTTTGATCTCGGCGAGGTGCTTGCCGTTCTGAACGCCCTGGTAGTCAATGACCGCGTAGTGGCCGGCGGCCACGGCCTCGTCCTCCGCCTTCTCCAGCCGGGCGTGGGCCTCGCGCAGGTCCGTCAGGCGCTTGGACATGGAGTCCTCGTCCGCGGGATGCTCGGTTTTCTTGACGGCAATCTTGGCGTAGTCCTTGGGAACGAAGCGCGGCGGAACCTCGACCTTGATTTCGGCCTTGAACGGCTTGCCGTCTTCAAGAGAAATGGAGGTGGCGACGGGCGTGGCCACGGGTTCAAGCGCGAGGTCCTTCAAGGCCGCCGGCAGGTGCTTTTCCAGCAGGTCTTCGATGATTTCCTGGCGCAGCCGCGCCTCGAGGTTTTTCTTGATGAGGTCCAGGGGCGCTTTGCCGGGCCGAAATCCCGGTAACCGCGCGCGCTGCTGCAGCCGCGCCAGGGCGTTATGCTCGGCGTCCCGCGCGAGCGCGGCGGGAACGGTTAGGGAAAGCGAAACCTCGCAGCCCTCTTCCTTGATTTTTTTGAACGTCGGCTTGTCCGAGCTTCCGATGCCTGCGAATAGAGCCATGTGAAGCCTCCTGAGTTTGGGCGGGGGGGGACTTGAACCCCCAAGCCTTGCGGCACACGGTCCTAAGCCGTGCGCGTCTGCCAGTTCCGCCACCCGCCCGTCTTGCGCGCGCCTGAATCCGCAAGGCTGGGGTCGTTAAAATCGTGGGCTATGTAGGACTCGAACCTACAACCTTGTCCTTAAGAGGGACCTGCTCTACCATTGAGCTAATAGCCCGCATCGTGATTATACAAAAAAATCGCGGCCGGAACGAAGTTGAAAAAGAAACGCCCAGAGAGTCCGTTCCGCTTGTAACATCTTTGTCATTGATTTTAGCTTCAATTCCCTCAATACTTCCTTAGTGAAATACCGCGAGCCGATAGGCAAGCAGTACTGGGCCGCTTTGAGGAAAGTGCGTTGCGGCCCGGTAGATTTTCCGAAGCGCGCCGAGAATAAGTAGAATCACTACGTCAGGAGCGAGAGCGGCATGGCAAAATACTGGTTGTTCCTTGATAATCAGGTGACCGGGCCCTACGAGCCGGAGGAGTTGCGCAAGCTTCCCGGCTTCAGCCCCGAGGCGCTTATTTGTCCCGAGGGACGCAAAGGGACGGACATGGGCGATTGGCAGAGGGCCAGCTTGATGCCGGAATTAAGGGGAGTTTCCCGATTGGCTCCGCAGGCGGTGGCCACCCAGGAGGAATTCAAGGGCGCGCCGTCCCTGGCCCCGCGCGAGGAACTTTCTCCTTTCTCGCTCCCTGATCCGAACGCGGAGGAAAAAATCTCATCCCTGGAAATGGCGTTCGGCGGCCTGCACGAGCAGGTGCGCAAGGACGAGGACGATATGCTTAACCTCCATCGGATTCTCGACGATGAACGCAAGAATCTCGATCATTGGATCCGCGACATCGGCGGGAAAGTGTCCCGGATGGAGGAAAAGGTCGGCGGCTCCCTGGAAGATTCCCGCAAGGAGATCGAGGATTTTAAGCGCGCGACGGAAGAGGGCCGGCAGCAACTGCTCTCCAAAATGCAGGAAATGGAGCAGACTCTTTCTGCCATCGGCTCCATTAAGGAAAAGATCGAGTCGACCGATTCGGCGCAGAAGGAAACCGACGCCCTGGCTAAAAGCGAGGCGCAAAGCATCAATGAGATGAAGCGCCGCATTGAGGAGCTTCAATCGGAGATAAGCCTCTTGCGCGGGCGCGCCTTCGGCATCGGGAACGGGCCGGGAGGGCACGAGTCGCCCGGCGCGATGGGAAATCCACCCGAGGCCAGTTTCCCGGGGCTCCAGGCTCCCGCGGAATCCCCGTCTTTTTCCATTCCGCCCGGTCCGGAAGCCGCTCCCGAGCGGGAACCCAAGGTTCCCGCTGGCGGCCCGGTTTTCAGCGTTGAAAGCGCTGTTTCCGGCGCTCGGTTCGAGCCTCCCGCGGCGGGCGATTTTTCGCTTCCGCCGTTTCCGGGTGAAGCATCGCCGCAGGCGCAGATGGCGGCCGGAGCCGAGCCGGCTTCGATGGAATTTCTCCAACCGCAGAACGTCGTCCCTGAGCCAGCGCCGCCAATGCCGGCCGTCGCTTCCGGTTCGGTGGACATCGTTGCTCCGGTCAAGGCGCCGGCCAAATCCGGGAAACGCAAAAGCAAGGCCCTCTTATGGATCGGCCTTGTTCTCGTGGCTTCCGGAGTGTTGTTCGCGTTCGAAGAGGGGCTTATTCCTCTGGGACAAAACAAGACTCCCGTTTCGGTCGCGCCGCCTGCGGCTCCCGCTCCAGCCGTATCCGAATCAGCGGCGGCCGAGGATGGGTTTAAAAAGCAGGCCGTCTCCATGGTTCAAAATTGGGCGCTGCCCGGCGGCAAGACCGTGGGCGCGGTCCTTGGGAACAAGGCTCCTGCTTCGGGCAACCTCAATCCCTGGATGGCGGAAAAAGTCTCGGACGGCGTTTACCAAGTGAACTTCTACGGCTCTCAGATACAGAACGGCCCGATACAAAATTACCAGTTCGAGGCGCGGCTGGACGACCATGAAATCATCGGCCTCAACAAGCTGGCTCAAAATCTGCTCGCTCCGCCGCCGGTGAAACATCATCGCAAGGCCAGGGTGCGGGCCCGCAGGAAAAAGCCGGTCGTCCGCATCCGGCCGATGAAAGAAGCCGGAAAAAAAGCCAAAAAAATCTCCGTCAAAGGCTTGCCGGGCCTGGAAGGGGCTCCGTCCCAGCCGCAACCAAAAAATCCCCAGGACCAAGGCGCGGCGCAATCCAAGGGGCAGGCTCAAGACGCCCAGCTCTTGGATAATCTGCTCAAGCCGTAGACCCGATGGATCAAGAGAACGCTCTCAAGCACGTGGAGAGCGTTCTCTCCCTGACCGCGGACAGGGCCGCGGTGCTGCAAAGCAAGCTCGAGGAGATTTTTTTCCGGGCCCAGCGGCTTTCGAACGCGCTGAAAAATGGGACCAAAAACGCGGACTACATGTTCGGATATGATCTGCAGCATTTCCGGAGCGAAGTGCGGGCTTTCGGCATCGAACTTTCCGCCGTTCCCAATATGATCGGAGGGCTCGAGCGCGGAGCGGCCTACGAGGGAGCGGCCGTGACCCGGGCTCGGGCCGTCATGCACCTGACTGAACGGCTCAGCCGGGGACTGCACGCGTTTCAGGACATGGCCCTGCTGGCCCAGGCGCATATCCGCGAGGCGGAGCACAAAATAGAAGCATGGCACATGGTCCAGGATGTCGAGCAGATGGTGCAGAAAGCCCGGCCGCTGCCCATGATGGCCAATAAGGTGCTCATTAAAATCAGCACGCCGGACGTCAAAGGAGGCGCGCCGCCCGCTCCCGCGGCATAGCCCTCATGGATTTTCTGTTCAAGGCCGTCACGCCTAAAAAGGTCGTCCTGTTCATCTTTCTTTTGGCGATGATCAGCCTGGGGCGGCGCTACGGCCATTACGCGAGGGCTTGGTATCTCGCGCGCCGCTATCCGTCCGTAGGCGGCCCGCCGGCGGCGGGCAAGGACATCAGCGCGCGGATGGAAAACGCGGAGTCCCGCCGGGTCGTCCTGCAGTACCAGAAGGTTTGCGCTCTCCTGGCCGCCGCGGGCAAGCGCGGGCTCAAGGTGAACGGCTTGAAGGCCGAGGCGGACGCGGCGCTGGCTTTGAATACCCCGGCTTACCGGCGCGAGGCTCTGCAGATTTTGTCCAAAGTCGAATTTTCCATTCCGCAAAAACCATGAAATCAAAACGCTTCGCGTCGCGAGCCGGGAGGCAGGCAGTGCTGGGCCGCATACCGGGCGCGGAGCGTCCAGTACTGGCGGCGATAAGGAAAATACTTTCGCCGCCGGTAAGGAGAATGCTTTGCGGCCCGGCGCCGCTGGCCGTCGCGCTGCTCTTCGCGGCGCCCTGCCTCAGGGCCCAGAACAAAGACGACGCCCGGGCCGCCTACGCGGCGTTCCTGGCGGGGCGCTTCGCCGAGGCGGAGCGGACCTATCGCTTCATGGACGCCATCGGAATTTCATCGGGAGACCCGACCGTCAATCTGGCCTTGACCTTGCGCGACGAGGGCAAGACCCAGGAGGCCCTTCCGTTCTGGATCAAGGCGTCCTTGTCCCCGAACGCCGACGGGTTCATCTTCGATCAGCTGGGCTGGTCGTATCTCTCCGCGGGCGATTACGACGGGGCGCGCAAGGCCTTTCTTAGCGGAATCGACCACGCGGCGGTCCTGGCCCAGCAGGCCGAGGGAAATTTGGGGCTGGGGCTGGCGGGCTGGATGGACGATCGGCCGGCGGACGCGCGCGAGGCTCTGAGAAAGGCCCTCTTGCAAGGCCCCTATGTCCTGCCTGCGGCCTCGCTGGTGATGGCTTGGTCCGCGCTGAAAATGAAGGACGATCCGGCGGCGCTGGCTTATTTCCGGCAAAGCGTGGCCCTGGATCCGATCAATCTGGAGGCTCTCAAGAGCTTCGCGGTTTTCGAGAAGCGTATCGGGGAGGATTCGGCGGCCTGGAATCTGTGCCGGATTTTTTTGAGTTTTGATCCTGGAGACGAGGTCATTCGGAAAATGACGCGGAGAGTCGCGGGTTATCTGGCCGGGAGCCCGGAGGATTTCCTGCCGGTCCGAAGACTGGCCGAGCCTTTGCTGGATCCTTCCGGGGGGGACGGTTTTCCGCCTTCGGATACGAAGCCCCGCATTCGCGTGGACCTTTTCTCCGACCGGGAGGCCAAGCCGGCTCTCGCGACCAGGATTTATTTTATGTGCAACGTTCCGTTTCACATCGCGGCGATAAAAAGCGGGGACGTTGTCGTGGATGACGGAGGCGCCTACCAGCAGTGGACGGCCGTGTTCAGGCCGCAGAGCGACGTGGTCGAGATTCGAGACGCCGAGGATGATCTGGTCTACGAAGCGAGGCAGCCCGTGCGCATCGAGCCTCAGTCCCGGCTCGGATCGGTGCTGATTAAATCGGCGGTTTTCCAGGACAATTACGGCTTCGATCCTGGGGATCGCGAGCTTCGCGGCAACCTGGAGATTTGGCCGACGCCCTACGGATTCACCATGCTCAACGACGTCAATTTGGAGGACTATCTGCGCGGCGTCGTGGCCGCGGTACTGCCCCCGCAAAGCCCGTTCCAGGCCTATAAGGTCCAAGCGGTCATTTCGCGCAGCGCGGCCTATTGGTTCAAGGCCCACCCTCCGGTCGAGCTTCAAGGCGGACAAATCTGCGATTCCGAAGCGTGCCAGAAATATTTGGGAGTCAGCGCGGAACTGCGCGAGGCCACCCGCGCGGTGGATGAAACCAAGGGCGTTTTTCTTCTGGGTCCGCAAGGCAAGCCGGCGCGGGCCTGGGAACACGTGGAATGCGGCGGCCGGACCGAGGACGGTTCGGCGGTGGGCGTTCCTAATCTCGTTTCCGTGACGGACGGACCGACTCCGCTCGCTCCCCTGCGAAGTCCGGAGGACTTGGAGCGTTGGACCCACTCTTTTCCTCCTGCCGACGATTATGACGGAGAGACCAGCCGGATGCCTCCGGTCGCGGCGCGGTGGATACGGATTTTATCGGAAAAAGATCTGGAATACCGCGCCGCGCTGGTCAAATACATCGGCCCCATCCGCGGCATCGTGGTCACGCGGCGCAGCCCTACAGGCCGGGTGCTGTCGTTGAAAGTGGAGGGCGAGCAAGGGAACCTGGGCCTGACGGGAGAGAAGATGATCAGCGACTTTTTGTCTCCGGGCTCCCTGCGGTCGACGCTCTTTACCATCCAGCCCCTAATGGACGGCGGCCGCAAGGCGCGCTTCTTCATCCTGTGGGGAGCGGGCACCGGCAGCGGCTTAGGGCTGTGCGAGGCGGGAGCCGTCGGGCAAGCCTCCATCGGGCGCGATTGGCGGCAAATCCTGGCCTTTTATTATCCGCGCTTCAGTGTCGGAGCGCTCGGTTTTTCGAGTTCGGCGCCGCGCCAAGACCGCCGCCGATGGAAAAACAAGCGCCACCAGCCGCGCAATCCCCATTGGCACGGCCGTTAGGATGAAAATCGCCCACATCATCACGCGCTTGGAGTTGGGCGGCGCCCAGCGCAATACGCTTTACACCGTCGCTCACCTGAATCCGGAGCGCTTTGGCTGCCTGCTGATTTCGGGGGAAGGCGGAATGCTTGACGGCGAGGCCCGCGGGCTTGAGGAGAACAAGCGCATCGGCCTTTATTTCATTCCGGACTTAATCCGGGAGGTTCGGCCGCTCTCGGACCTGCGCGCGCTTTGGGGCATTATGCGCGTTCTCCGGCGGGAAAAACCCGACGTCGTCCATACGCACAGTTCCAAGGCGGGCATCCTCGGGCGCGTGGCCGCGCGGCTTTGCGGCGTTCCGGTCATGGTGCACACCTACCACGGCTTCGGATTTCACCCGCGGCAATCCTCTCTGGCACGGCGTTTTTTTATTTTCCTGGAGCGCTTTTGCGCGCGGCGGACGCATGCGTTGGTGTTCGTTTCAAAGTCCAATAGGGATGAGGCGGCCGGACTCGGCATCGGGGATCCGCGCCGGTATCATCTCATCCGCTCGGGCATCAAGCTTTCGGAGTATCCCGCCGCCGTAACGGACCGCGGGCGCGCCAAGACCGCCCTCGGCGCCGGATTCCATAAGATCGTCGTGGTCTCCATCGGCAACTTCAAGCCGCAAAAAAACGCCATGGATTTCGTTTCCGCAGCGGAGAGGGTCTTGGCCGGTAACTCGGAAATCGAATTTCTTTACGTCGGCGACGGAGCGATGCGCGCCGCCGTCGAGGCTCGAATTTTCGCGCGCGGACTCTCTTCCCGCGTCAAGCTCTTGGGCTGGCGCCAGGACGTCGCGCAAGTTCTCGCCGTTTCGGACATCTTCGTCTTGACCTCCTTGTGGGAAGGCCTGCCACGCGCGCTTCTCGAAGCGATGGCCTCCGGCTTGGTTCCCGTGTGCTATGCGGCCGACGGCATCGCCGAGATGGTGCAGGACGGAGTCAACGGCTTTCTCATCGCTCCGGGAGACACGGCGGCCTTGGCCAAGCGCGTCATTCAACTGGCCTCCGACGAACCGTTGCGGCGACGGCTGGGCTTGGAGGCGCGCGAATCGGTGACGCAGGAATTCGATATCGACGCCATGGTGCGTCTTCAAGAACGGCTCTATCAGGACTTGTCCTCCAGACCTTAGGCCGCCTAGGTCCTTAGGGTCCCGGCATGTGGGACCAAAGAATGGGGCCGCGAGTGCCAAACGGCTCATGATGCTTGAGGGAGGACCGGTTACAATCAAGCATCATGAAGATCAAGCGCCTCGCCTCCGGGCTTACCCGGACAGCCGCCGCCGGCTTATCCCTTTTTCTCGTATTGGCGTCGCTCCCGCCGCAAGCATTGGTATTCGCCCAAGACGTTCCCATTGAGAGCGTTCCCCAGGCGGAGTCGGCGCCGGGCGCAAACGCCGTCGGCCTAGGCAATCAAGTTTCCATTCCTGTCGGGGCGGCGGAAGATTTCCTGTCCAATGGGGCGGGCTTGGGATCTTTATCGAATGTCGCGGCCGAACTGTCCGGTCCTGCGGAAGCTTCGGCGGCGCTGCCGCGGCAGGCGCCTGCCCAATCCGTCAAGCCGGAAGCCAATGTCCAAGGGCCCGTTTCAACGCCCATTTCCGCTTCTGCCGACCGCGAAGCCGCGCCGGCCCCAAGCGCCGCCGCCGCTCAGCCCGCCGCGCCCGCTGCCGCGAGCGGCTCTTCAGCCCAGCGGCTCAAGGCGCGAGTCTCCCGATTTCTCGGCAAAGCCAAGTTTAAATCCGGCGCGTTGGCCAAGGGATCCGCCGCCGAACTCGCGGCTCAGGGCGCGGCGCGGTTCGACGGCCAAGCGTCGGCGGCGACGTTCGTCGAACCAGCTCGGGCGGGAAAATCCGGTTTTTGGACGCATTCGCTGGGCCGCCCGGGAAGCCTCAAGCCTTCCAAGGCCCTGGGCTCGAAGATCGCGGCGCCGTTTTCCCGACTGCGGCGGGTTCCCAAGGCGCTGACGCGCCGCGCCGCCGATTTCGCGTACCGCCACCGGCCTTTCGCCGGGGAGTTGGATGAATACGGCGGGCCGTCCCATCGTCCCATGAAGTTCGCGACGCGATTGGCTTACGGGTTCAAATGGGGGGTGAATCTCTTCGGCTTGACGACTATCGCGGGTTACGTGCTGCGCCCCTTCTTGAGCGGCTTGACAACCGGCCTGCCCTCCTCTCTTCTTGGACTTTTCGGGCGCGTCGAGCTCATGGCGAGCTTGGGCCCCAAGGCGATTGCGCAGGGGCTGGCGTCCGCGCCGTGGCATCTGCTCTTCGTTCAGGCGCCATTTTTATCCTTATATGAGGAAGCTCAATACCGGGGTTTTGACTTCGGCTTTGCGTTCTTGGGTCTCATCGTGGCCTCAAAAATATTATCCACGACGGCTAAAAATCTTGAGAGCATTCCTGATTTCGCCGGAATCCGCGTTAGAACGCAGCGCACCCTAACCGGTTTGAGCAAGGTCTCCAAGGTCGCCTTTCCGGCGGCCGCAATTTTCTCCGCGGGAGCTTTCGCTTTGGCCCACTTCGCCACTTGGGGATTTAACCCGGCAAGCGCGGCGCTTTGGTTTCTCTCCGGGGCGGTCTTGGCCGCGGTGGCCTACCGGACGCGGGGGCTCGCGGCGCCCATCGTCGCGCATTTGACCTACAATCTTCTGGGGCTCATCGGCGGACTGCTGGCCCTTCACTACTTCATGCCGATGGCCTCGGAAATCGCGCGGCTGCTCCTGGCGACCATTTCCGTCGCGTCCTTGCTGCTGACGTATCGTTCCTACCGCGCGGCCCGCAAGGCGCGCCAATCGCCGGACAAGGCGCCCGCGCGAGCGAGCTTCCTTCGCCGGGCGGTTAAAACTTTGGGCGCCGCGGCCTTGGTCGCCGTCCTGGCTTTGGGACCCATCCTCAATTCGGCGCGCCAAACCACCACGGTGGAATACTCGGCCCAGGCGCAGACCGTTCCCGCCAAGAAAGCGCAAGCCTCGGCGTTGGCAGAGCTGCAAAATCTCGGGATTCCCAGCGGGGCCGAGGCTCAGGCCGGCCAGACCGGCGCTTCCGCCATGACGGTCGCTGAAATTACCCATCGGGTCAAGCCGGCGGTGGTGATGATCGTGGTCAAGCAGCCGATAGGCGCGGTTGAACAGCTTTGGATGAGAAGCCGCAAATGGCTTGGGCTGAGCGTTCCCACCCGCTTCATGGAGGCCATCGGTTCCGGGTCCATCCTGACTCCGCAGGGACTGGTGGTGACCAACGGCCACGTGGTCCAGATGGCGGGCGTGGGCGGCACGGTGATGGTCGTGCTGTCCAACGGCAAACAATATAAAGCCAAGGTGCTGACATTCAGCGCGCCGGAAAGAAAGGACATCGCTTTCCTTCAGTTGCCCGACATCGGCGCGCCGTGGCCCACGGTTCCCATCGGCAACAGCGCCGCTCTTAAAGAAGGGGACAGAGTTATCGCCATGGGCCATCCCTTGGGCCTTCCGTTCACCGTGTCACAAGGCGTGGTCAGCGGGCTCAAGGATCCGGATGGGGTCGAGCCGCGCGGAGAGCTTTATCACGACATGATTCAAACCGACGCCCCCATCACCCACGGGAACTCCGGCGGCCCGCTCTTGAATCAGGAGGGGGAGCAAATCGGCATCAACACCGCGGGCGTCGACGCCGGCGGCAATATCGGCTTCGCCATCCCCATGAACGACGTGCTTGCGGCCTTGGGCGAGTTCGCGAAAACGGGGAACGTCGACGCCTCCTGGATGGGCATCGTGGTCGACGGCACCAATCCATCCGCTCCGGCCCAGGGTCTTGCCGTGGAGAGCGTCAGATACGGATCTCCCGCGGCCAAGGCCGGCATCGCGTCGGGCGATATAATTTTGGGAGCGATTTTGAACGGGCATCAAATCGCTTTCCCGGCTTTCCCGGGCTCGCTGATGTTCATGCAAAAGATTTTGGCCCTGTCTAATCCGGGCGAGAGCATCCAATTGATCGTCAATCATCAGGATCAAATCAAGACCGTCAAGGTCACGACCGCTTCGGCCGAAAAGAGCATGAAATGAGCGACAAAACCATGGGATACGTGAAGAGCTCTTTCGTGCGCGGCGTGGCGAGCGTTCTTTGCGCCGCTCTTTTGCTTGTTTCTCCCGGACCGGCCTGCTACCAGGCTCTGGGGGCGGAATTCGCCTCGGACGCGTCGGTCCAAACGGCGGGCGCGGGAGCGTCCGGGTTGGCCCCGGCGTCTCTGGGCGAGATGAATTTAAATCCCCGGCTCCCGTCCGTTAATGTGCCGGATTTAAGCGCGGGACTGGTCCAAGGAATTTTGCGGACGCTTCCCGCTAACGCCGCGGCGCCGGAGGAAGGTGTTCCGCAATCTGATCTGCAGGCCGAAGAACCTTCTCAGGCCGCGGCGGCGGAAAACAGCGGGACGCCGATTCAACCCGCCGCCGAACAAGGCGTCGTGGCGGCGCTCATCAGCGGGGCCGCCGCGTTGACGCGGCCGGCTCGGGCGGCGGCGAAAGGCGCTTCGCAGTCGCGGCGCGTTCCGGGAGCGTTCGAGACTCTCAAGGCCGCCGGCCAAAGCTTCGGGCAAGCGCAGGCTTTGATGGGCTCCGGCTCGGCGTCGCCGGAGGCCATGGCTCGGAACGGAAGCCAAATTTTTGATCGGAGCGCCGCGCCGTCGGCTTCCGTGTCCTCTTGGGGACGAGGCCTAAGACGCCTCAAGGCCGGCATCGCCGCCGCGGTCATCGCCGGAGGGCTTTTGTTCATTCCCGCCGGCCTGCATTCCGCGCCGCAGCTCGCGCGGCCGCCCACGGCGATGACGGCGAGCATGCCCGGCGCCGGCCAAGCTGCCTCCCCGGTTCCCCTGCCTCATGAGTCGGCGCCGGTCGCAGCGCAGATATCATTCAGCCGCCAGAACGTCACCGTGGGAGACCGCGTTGAAGTCACTCTGACGCTCAAGAACACGACAGGCCAAAGCCTGACGATTTTTAATCTGCCCGGCGCTCTTAAGGCCATGCTTCCGCAGGGCCTCGAAATGGAGAAAAGCGCTCTGCCGGACTCCCTGACCCTCGCGCCCGAAGCGACGCGCGCGGTGTCGTTTGCCGCCATTCCCTTCGCCTCCGGGGACTTGACGATTCAAGGTGCTCTGACCGCGTCCGTTCCGGGTCGGGCCAACGCGCAATCTTCCATCTCAATTTCTCCGGTGAAGCTCGCGGTCAGGAGCGTGCTCACGCCGGACTGGCGGCAGAAGGGCTTTAAAGATATCGCGGGCGCCATGCGCGCCAAGACGCCCGATTGGGTCTGGGCCGCGGCGATTCCGCTTCTAGCGCTTCTGGTTTTCGGCGCCGACAGGCTCAAGACGGACAAGCGCAGGAAGAGCGAGATCAAGCTTAGCCGGATTTCAGCCTCCGAGGCCGCCTTGGAGCGCTTGGCGGTCCTGGAAAAGGAAGGCGAGGGTTTGGACGCGGTCCGATTCTACGGCGAGTATTACGGTATTCTCTCTGGTTTCATCGTCGATTCCCTGGGTTTGCCCACGCGTGAAAGAAGCGGCGAGAGGCTCATTCAAGACGCCGCGTCCTCCGGCGCATTCTCCGCCGAAGAGATGAAAACGCTGGCGCGCTTGGTCCGGGAAACGGAAAGGGCCCGCTTCGCGGGAGAGGCGGGCGGCGAAACGGAACGGGCGGCGAAACTGCGGGACCTGCGCTCTTTCATCGAGACGTTGGTCAAGGCCGCCCAGGCCGGGACGGCGGAGCCCCAGGCAAGTTCGGCGGGCGCGAGCATGGCGATGCTCGCGCCGCTGGCCGGGCTCCTTGGGGCTTCGACCCAGATTCATTTCGGAGATCCCAAGATACTCTTCCTGCTTGTTCCGCTGGCCATTTATCTCGCGTGGAACTTCATCCGCAGCCGCGGCCGGCGCGCCACCTACAAAGTCGCTTCCAGCGCCGCGCTCGGAAAGAAGAAAAGCCTGCGGCAGCGCTTCTTGTGGCTTCCCAAGGCGATCCGCGTGGCCGCCATCGCCATGATGATCGGAGCGCTGTCCCATCCGCAGATAGGCACCACCCGGCAGACCGTCTACGTGCCCTCGGTCGACACGTTCATCGTGTTCGACAACTCGGGAAGCATGAGCGATCCGTTCAACGGCTCCGATTACGGCTCAGCGTCCCAGGGCCCCAGCAAGATACAGGCGGGCTCCGCCGCCATCGAGGCTTATCTTCAGCAGCAGAAGAAGACGACCAACCGCGTGGGCTTCATCACCTTCTCCGACGACCCTTACATGGACGTCCTTCTGACCACCGATTACGATGCCATCGACGCGCGCATCAAGGAGCTTTCCGCCGACGGCGGCACGGCCATCGGCGACGCGGTTTACCGCGGGATTTCCGGATTTCTGCGGGCCAACGCGAGCGAGATTCACGGCGAGCAGGCCCAAGGCAATTCCTTCGCCGATCGCCTGGCCCGCATCCTGGAGGGACAAGCCAAGGCAACGCCGGAGGATGCGCGCGTCAATCACATGCTGGTGCTCCTTAAGACCAAGGGCTTGGCCGCCGCGATTAATTACGCGCAGTCTTATCCGGACCTCATGCGGAAAATTGTGAGGCCGGATCAGACCAAGGTCATCATCCTGGCGACCGATGGGCAGTCCAACGAAGGCATGGATCCCATGGACGCCACGGCCATCGCCAAGATGCTGGGCATCCGCATCTTCACCATCGGCATCGGCAGCGATGCGGACGTGGCCACGCTCCAGCAGATCGCCCAGGCCACGGGCGGGCTTTATTTTTCGGCCAGCGACGCCAATTCGATGCGGCAGATTTTCCTGCGGATTAACCAGCTGGAAAAAACTCCCGAGAAGGTGGTTTCCTCCCTTTCGGTCAACGACTACTCCGGAGACCTGGCGCTTCTGGCGTTTTTGGTCTTGGGGCTCGAGATGGGCTTGTCCGCCACGGCGCTGCGCAAATTCCCCGCGCTGCTGCTGGCCCTTCCGCTGCTCATGCCCGCGATGATGCCGCATGCCGCGCAGGCTGGCCCCCTTGCCTCGGCTCCCACCGCGATTTTCCAGCCGGCGCCCGCGGCCTCCCGGACGGGTCTCGCGCCGGCCGCGCGCATCCCCGCGCCACCGCTTGAAAGCTCCATTAAGGAAATTATGGACGGCAACCTTCTCTATAACGAGGGCCGCTATCCCGAGGCCCTGCAGAAGTACATGCAGGCGCTGGCGCGCTACCCTGACGTTCCGCAGGCTTACTTCAACATGGGCGACGTCTACGCCCGCATGGGGAGCAACGAGCAGGCGCAGCTCTGCTATAAAAAATTCCTAGAGCTCAACAAAGATCCCAAGCTGGCCTCGAAAGCCTACTTCAATTTGGGCGACATGGCACTGGCCCGGAAGGATTACAAGACCGCTTTGGAGCTCTACAAGCAGGCTTTGCGCATGGATGCGAACGATTTTGACGCCAAATGGAACCTGGAAATTCTTGAGCAGTTGGCGAAGCAGAATCCCGAGTACCAGAAAAATCACAGTAAGCAGAGCCAGCAGAATCAGCAAAATCAGCAGAATCAACAAGGTTCGAAGCAGGGACAAAAGCAAAACCAGAAGCAAAGCCAAGGTCAGAAGCAAGGCCAGGGCCAAAAGCAAGGCCAGGGCCAAAAGCAAGGCCAAGGTCAGAAGCAGGGCCAGGGCCAGAAGCAAGGCCAAGGCCAGAAGCAGGGCCAGGGCCAGAAGCAAGGCCAAGGCCAGCAACAGGGCAAGCAACAAGCCCAAGGCCAAGGGAGCAAAGGGAATAGCCGAGGCCAAGGAGGCGAGCAAAAGGGCTCTCATGCTGGACCGCGCAGCGGCCAAAACGGCCAGGGGAACAGCGACGGCCACGGGGACGCCGCGGCTAAGGCCGCAGCGCAGGCCAAGGAGAACGCCAAGCTCAAAAAATTGGGGGGCATCCTCGCGGGCCAAGAATCGAAGAACAAGGCCCAGGAAAAACAAAAAGTCAAAAACGTTCCCACTGAAGGAAGCAAGGTTTGGGGATTCGCCCCCGCGGCGGTTTTAGGAACTCTCGCTTACGGCGGGCACGGCTTGGCGTTCGGCGCCCCGCACATCCTTTTGATGGCGGCCGTGGCGCTGCCGGTTTTAGCGGGATTTTTGGCTTACAAAATCTATAAGCACTTGAAGACGGCGCGCGCTTTGGCGCCGCCTAAGGCTCCCGCCCGCTTCCGCGATTGGGCCGGCCGCAAGCGGGCGCTGATCAAGGGCGGGCTTGTCCTGGGCGCGGCCGCTCTCCTGGGGATGGCCGCGGCCAATCCGCAGAGCGGTTATTCCAAGCACAGCGTCAATTTCGGCGGCAAGGACGTCATCGTGGCGGTGGACGATTCCTACAGCATGCTCTACGCCGATGACGGACGCTATAAAGCGACGGAAAACGCCCTTGAGCGCTTCATCTCCCTGCTTCACGGGACGGATCGGGTGGGGCTCGTGGTCTTCGCCCAATCGTCGCAGACGGCGGCGCCTTTGTCCATCGATTACGGAACTTTCAAGTACAAGGCCAAGCGGCTGCCTGACGAAAACGCGCGCCTCCAGCAGGGCTCGGATATCGCGGGAGCCATCCAGCACGCGGCCGACGCCTTCAACGACGCCAAGGTCGTGGAGGGTCGCAAACGCGTCCTTATTCTCATTTCCGATGGGGACATCTTCAGCGAGGATTTGCAAGGCGCCATCAAGGCCGCCCAGGATAACAAGATCGTCATTTATACCGTGGGCATCGGCTCGCCTACGGCACCCGCAAAAATGAAGGTGCCGGACGGCAACGGCGGGATGACCTATCTTATCGACACCGACACGGGCAAGCCGGCCCAAACCCGCCTGCACGAGAAGCCTTTGGAGCAGCTGGCGCACGCGACCGGCGGGCAGTTCTTCGCCGCCACTCAGGGCGCCACGATGGACCATGTGCTCGAGCAAATCGCGGCCCTGCAAAAAGGGACGAACAAGCAGATGCTGGAGTCTCCCGCCAACATCGGAGGAATCTTCCTCGCCCCGGCGCTTCTGCTTCTGCTGCTGGATTTGCTCCTTCCCGGCCGCTCGGCTTTGGAAAACAAGCCGGCCAGCCGCAAGAGCAAGCCGGCCGCCGCCGGGGGAAAATCGGAGCGCTCGTCCATGGGAGCCTTCCTGGGACCCGCCGGGCTCTCCCTGCCCCTGCTGCACTCGATTCCCTTGCATTCCTGGCCGGTCATCCTGCCTTTCGCCATCCTGACGACGTTGGTGGGGGCGGCGCTGTTCGCGAACTGGATGATGAACGGCACTCTCTCTCGCCGCATCGTCGACCGGCTGAGCTACCGTCCCAAGTCCGTTTCGGAAGACCTCGCCTCCGGCGCCGACGCGCTCTTTGACTTGCGCCAAGTGGACGCCCCGCGCCTGCTGGCTTTCTCAAAAAGCTGGGCGAAGGAAACGGATGAGCAGAAAAAAACGAGCATCCAGTCCGCCCTGGGCGATGTTCAGCTCTGGAGACAAAAGCTTGTCGCGGCCTCGCTTTTCGACAATTCAAGCGCTGTTTCGAGCGCGCTGGCCGCGGCCATGATTAAGGGAACGAGGCTGCGCCTGGAGTCCCCCGAGCCCGTCGTGCGCCAGGCCCTCGAGCGGCAAGGCAAGATTTCCTGGCTTAACGGAGAGATTGAGACCCGTCGTCTCGCGGGCTTGGCCGCGACATGGCTCAATCCCTTGCATGAGGATTCCCGAATCCAGCTTTTGCGGCTCGCGCGCTCCACCGATCCTGAGACGGCCCGCCTAGCCAAGACCAAGCTGGGCGAATGGCCCGATTTTGCCGCGTTCAACAAAGCCGAGGCGCGCAAGCCGTTTTCCTGGCGCAAACTCAGGGTATCCCTTCTGGCGGTCCCGCTTCTGGCCGGCGCGGCCATTTTGAGCGTGGCCGCGGGGATCAACACCGCCGAGTATTACCACCAGCAAAACTTGGCGGCCCAGGAATCGACGCAAATTTTTTATCAAGGCGACGACTTCATCTTTTCCGCTCAGTACGCGGATCCCATCATTGCGGCGAAAGTCCTGCCCGCGCTCCGGCAGTGGTACCTGGGCGCGCGCTCGACGAAGGCGCTTGATGGAGCCGTGACCGTGCTGGCCCATTCGCCCGACCCCAAGGCCGACCTGGTTCTGGAGGCCCTCTTCAAGCGCGCCGCGCTCCTGCCGCTCTCGGATAAAGGCCGGACGGAACTCGTGAGGGCTCTCGTGGATAGAAGCGATCCGGCGATGTTCTCGTTTTTCAAGGATCCCCGGATGCTCGAGAATCCGGCCTCCGCCGCCTTGTTCAGGCAAGCCGTCGCCGAAACGATGGCGCGCGGGGGGGACAAGATGAAGGCGGCGGTGTTCGCCCTGCTCAAGAGCCCGGACGATCATCTGCGCGAGGCGGCGGCCCAATCCATCTACGCGGCTTTGACCGCGCCAAGCCAGGACGCCCAGTTTTTCACGCATTTGAGCGGCATCCAGGCGCAGTTCCAAAACGACCCTGACATGAATATGTGGGTCGAGGTTTTCGCGCTTGAGCGCCTCTCCTCTCCGGGGCCGGTGGACGCGGACCAGGCGGCGGCCGTCATCAAGAGCGTCTTTACGGCGCTGGCGGCCGCGGATCAGAACAACATCCAGAATCTGGGACAGGCGCAGCAGCAGCAACCGGGCGCCGCAGCCGCGCCGGCGGCTCCCCTGCCGCCCTCCTACGTGCTGGCGGCGCTGCAGCAAATTCAGCAGGCCGAAGCGGCGCAGGCCCAGTCGGGAGGCGTCTCGCCCGCGCTGGCCGCCGCGGCGCGCGCGGCCGTCGCGCAGGTCGCCACGAGCATCGTTAAAAACGGCACGAGCATTCTCGGCGGCCAAGGCTACGGCTTGCACGAAAAACTGGTCAACGCGGGAGTGGTGGAGAACGCCCCTCCATATCCCGCTTACCGCACTTATTATTACCTCAAAAACCTCCGAGATATCTACGGCATCCTCAAGGCCATGGGGAAAATCCCGCCGTCTCAAGGCAATAACTACTCGGACCAATACGACTACGGCTATAACCAGGGCGGCTATTCCGATTCTTCGGCCCAGCAGATCGCGGCTTATTTATCGAACGCGGAGGGCCAGCTGCAGGTGATGATCCAGCTCGGGCAGGCGTCCGGAATGCTCGACGGCACGGCTCCGGGCCAAAAGGCGGCCATCGCCGTGGACGCTGCCCTTTCGACCTTCGTCCAAAGCGGGCTTAGCGCCAACGGCACTTATTCGTTTAACCCCGGAGACCTCTTCACCGCCGCGCTTAAGGCGCAGGGACTCACGTCCAGCGATCCGATGCTCGCAGGCCACCCCAATCCTTGGTTGGAGACCTATACCTTCGCGCAGCTGACTCAGCTGCGCGCGCTGGTGATCCAGATTGCCAATCAGGCCGGATTCAATGGAGCGACGCTTTACGGCGGCGACGCATGGAACCTGAAGACCAACGCCGTCGCTTTGATCGCGAAAATCGACGGCGCCATGAGCGACGATTATCCGAACCATGCCAAGGCCGCGGACATCCCCAATCCGGCCGCGGCGAATTACGCGGCCGAATCGATGGCGGACCCGAGCCAGGCGGGGCTCATTATGGCCCGGCTCTCTCTACAGGAGCAGGCCGCCCAGGCCGCGAAGGACCGCCTGGCGGTCATCACGCTCGTCGCCCAACGCATTCCGGATTTGAACGCCCTGCCCAACGGCGCGCAGGACGCCGCGCGCGTCATCGACCAGACTTTGTCGGACTTGGGGAGTTCCTATAATCAGGAAGGCTCAAGCGGCGCGCAGGCGCGGAATTTGTCTGAAGCCATTTCGATTCTAGGCAAGGCCGCCCAGTCGCGGCTGGGAGCGGCTCCGGCCGCGCTGATGCGGCACGAAATCGAGTCCGCGTTCAACACCCTTTTGGGCTACTTCAACACGGAGTCCGGGGACATTTACACCCAACTCCAGTCGCTGGGGCTCATCAGCGACAACTACGACAGCAACTCTTCAAATTCCTTCTACAGCGTCTCCCAGATGCGCGCCATGCTGGCCCTCCTTAACAAGGAAGCTCCCAAGGTCGCTTCCGGCAACATCGACATGGGAGGCTTGGACGTGAGCGTTTTCAAAGAGACCAGGGCCGTCCTGCCCCAGCTCATCGATTTGGCCGTCAAGTTTGGAATCCCGGAAGGCACGAGTTCGGCCGATGCCGCAGCCGCCCCCATAAACACCGCCTTGTCCAGCGTGAGCCAATCGTTCTACTCGGACGCTTTCTTGCAGGCTTTGCGCCAAGCCGGCCTGGCGCCGCAAAATCCCGTTTCGAGGCAGGTCTACGATCTCTACTACTGGAGCTACGATTCGGCCCGCATCGCGACGCTGGAGAATTTCCTGAAGCAGATTCTCGCCCAGAACGCCTTGCCGGGCCAAAAAAACACTTTGAGCTCCGACCAGAAGGACGCCATCACCACCCTGCTGCAAAGCGTGGCAAGCGCGGCGGCGACGCCTCAGAAGTCCGCGAGTTCTTCCGCGAGCGCGGGTCCCTCCGCCGTCCATGCGTTCGCGGCGCTGGCGCTCCTGCCCCTGGTCGTGCACGCGGCCCTTTGGACGGCCGGGATTTTGGGGGCGGCCGCTTTGGGCTATTATGGGATCAAGCGCTTGGCCAAGACCTCGGCGCCCGCCCAAGAGCCGCCGCATCCCCAGGCCAAGGCTTTTTTCGACATCGAGAAGGCGGCGCAGCGCGTCGAACTGACCGCGAAGAGCTTGGCCGAGTCGGCGGGCTTCGGGACGTTCCTCTCTTCTTTCAAGGGGGCCGACGGGACGGAGTTCGCGGAAATAGGCCTTTACCAGCCCGGCACCGATTTAAAGCGCGTGAACTGGTCCGCGACGGCGCGCTCGCAGGATCAGATTTTCGTCAACCGCTATCAGGCCGAGCGGGAAATGCCGTTCTTCATCCTGGCGGATTTGAGCCGCTCCGGCGGCGTCGACGCCCGCGGAAACGGCAAGGCCGACGCCATTCGCGCCACGGCGGCGGCTCTGGCGCTGGCCGCCTCGCGCCTGGGCCTGAGCGTCGGCGCGGTCTTGTTCACGGATCGGGTTGAATCCTACATCCCGCCCATTCGGGGCGCCGGACACGCCCGCGAAATCGCGCGGCAGATACAGACCCTCTCGCCCAAGGGCAAGGCGACCGATTTAAATCCCGCGCTCAAGCGCACCCTGGTTGCGGCCGGGAATAGAGCCTTGGTGGCGGTGGTCTCCGATTTCTTGGCGCCCAATTTCACCTCGGCGCTGGGCGCCCTGGCCGAAGTCGCCGAAATCAGCGTCGTGCGCGTGGCGGACCCGGCCGAGATGGAGCCCATGCCGGCCGTCGGCGTCATCGACGTGCAGGATCCTGAGACCGGGGAAAGCCGGACGGTGGACACGTCTAGCCGCGCGTTCCGCCGGAGCCAAGCCGCGGCCATCGCGGAGCGCGAGGCCGCGCTCGCTAAATCGTTTTCCAAAGCTCGCAAAGTCGTGACGTTGACCACGGACCGGGACGCGCTTTTAGAGTTGGTGTCCCATTTCAGCCGGGGACGATATCCCCGCGCCACGCAAGGAGAAAAACAATGAGAATGAACAACCGCCGCGTCGCCGCCGTTCTACCGGCCGCGATTCTGGCTTTGGGCGCCTACTTCGCCGCCAACGCGCGCGCGGGAGGCGTCGAGGAAGTCCCCGCGATGAGTGAAGGCGTGGAGGTTCCGGCCGCGGCCTTTGGCGCGCCGGAAACGCTGCCTTCGGCGGAGCTCGGAAATTTGACCGCCCTGCCGCAGGGTTTGGATTTGCCCGCGGGCCTTGCCGCCCAGGCGCTGGGAGCGTCCGCGGTTCAGGCCGTTCCCGCCGAGGAGAAGGCCGCGACGGCGGCAGCGGCTCCCGTTCCGAGCGAGGCTGCCCTGCCCGCCGCCGCCCAGGCGCCGGCCGCGGCGGCGTCCGGCCAGGCTTCCTCCCAGCCGGGGGAAGTCTCCAACGTTCCGACCCAAGCGCGGCAGGTCGCCGGTGACGTGCTTGCGCCGGAGAACGGTTCCAAGGGTTTTGCCGTCAACGCCGCCGGATTCGACGGAGGCGCGGCCGCCCAAGCCTCGGAGGCGCCCGCCGTTTCGGTGGAAGGCGACGCGTCCTCCCAGCCTCTGCCCGAGCAGGTGAAGTGGGCGGACGGGATTTTAAGCATGGTCCGCAAGCAATGGGATAAGGTCATCGTGGGGCAGGAGGAGTCCAAGGACGCCATCATGATGGCGCTCATCGCCCACGGCCACGCGTTTCTGGAGAGCGCTCCGGGTTTGGGAAAGACCACCTTGGCCAAGGCGGTCGCCGGCTCCATCTCCGCGAACTTCAAGCGCGTGCAGGGAACGGCCGATCTTTTGCCCGCAGACATCATCGGCAACATGGTGCCCAAGAAAAACGCCAAGGGCGACATAGAGCTGGTGTTCGAGAAAGGGCCCATCTTCACCGACATCCTTCTTTTCGACGAGATCAACCGCGCCCCGCCCAAGACCCTCTCGGCCGTTCTGGAGGCGATGGAGGAGCGGCAGATCACGGTCCTGGGCAAAACCTACCCGCTGCCGTCCAACTTCACGGTCTTCGCGACGCAGAACCCGCTCGAAGAGCAGGGCGTCTTCCCGACGCCCTACGCCGCGCAAGATCGCTTCCTAGCCAAGGTGCCGGTCTCGAAGCCCAGCGAGCAGGAACTGGGCCACATCATGGAGATTAACCGGGACACTTCGTCCAAGCCCAAGACCGAAGCGGTCACCAACCTGGAGACGCTCGACCGGATTCGGCAGGTGGCCCTGCGCCTGACCGTGACGCCGGAGATACAGAACTACATCGCCCGCATCGTGGGGGCCGCCAACAACCGCGAGGAAATCAAAAAAGGCCACGTCATTTCGCCGCGCGCCGCCATCGGCATCGAAATCGCGGCCCGCATCCGCGCCTTGATGAGGGGGGAGACGGCCGTTTATCCCCAAGACGTGGAGGCCGTGGCTCCGTTGATTCTGCGCCACCGGCTCATCATTGAATACGGCGCGGAATCGGAGGGAGTGACCTCCGATAAACTGGTCCAGAAAATCCTCTCCGAGGTCAAGATCGGAGGAGCCAAGCCGACGAAGTAAGCCGAAGCCGGCGGAACGAATTGCTATAATGAGCCGATGATCGCAATGCTAATGCCGGAGGGAATGGTTCATGGGCTCTTATAAGAAGATTAAGGTTCCGATGGCGGGCGAGAAGATCGGGCTCAAGGACGGCAAGCTCAGCGTTCCCAACCGGCCCGTCATCCCTTATTTCCCCGGTGACGGCACCGGCCCGGACATCTGGCGCGCCACGCGGCGCATCTTGGACGCCGCCGTGGAAAAGGCCTACGAAGGCAAGCGCGCGGTTTCGTGGATGGAGATTTACGCGGGCCTCTCCGCGCTCAAGAACTACGACAAGGACACGGTCCTTCCAGCGGAGACCATCGAGGCCATCCGGGACTTCCGCGTGGCCATCAAGGGCCCGCTCACGACGCCTTCCGGCGGCTTTAAGTTCGTCTGCCTGGTGTGCGCGGCCGAGCAAAACGGCGAGGGCGGCAAGCGCCCCGAGAAATGCGCCAAGTGCGGCTCGGAATGGGTCACGCCGCGCTTTCGCTCCTGCAACGTGGGCTTGCGGCAGTCGCTGGATCTCTACGCTTGCGTGCGGCCGGTGCGCTATTTCAAGGGCGTGCCCTCGCCGGTCAAGGAGCCGCAGAAGCTCGACGTGGTCATCTTCCGCGAAAACACCGAGGACGTTTACGCCGGCATCGAGTTCGAGTACGGCACGCCGGAGCAGAAAAAGGTCTACGACTTTTTGACCAAGGAGATGGGAAAGAAGATAAAACCCGACTCCGGCATCGGCATCAAGCCGATTTCCATCGACGGCACCAAGAGGCTGGTGCGCATGGCCATCCAATACGCCGTCTTGCACAAGCGCCCCTCCGTCACGCTCGTGCACAAGGGGAACATCCAGAAGTTCACCGAGGGCGCCTTCCGCGACTGGGGCTACGAGGTGGCCAAGGAAGAGTTCCGCGACCAGATCGTGACCGAGCAGGAGCTCTGGGAAAAATTTAGCGGCAAGATGCCCGCGGGCAAAGTCCTCGTCAACGACCGCATCGCCGACCAGACCTTCCAGCAGCTGCTCATCCGGCCGTCCGAGTACAGCGTCCTGGCCACGCCCAACTTGAACGGGGATTATCTCTCGGACGCGGCCGCGGCCCAGGTGGGAGGGCTGGGCATCGCGCCGGGCGCCAACATCGGCAAGGGCGTGGCGCTCTTCGAGGCCACCCACGGCACGGCGCCCAAGTACGCCGACAAGGACGTCATCAACCCCACGTCCTTGGTCTTGTCCGGCGTCATGATGCTCGAGCATTTGGGCTGGCAGGAAGCGGCGGATCTCATCGTTCGCGCCCTGGAGACGACCATCTTGAACAAGACCGTGACCTACGACTTGGAGCGCCAGATGACGGGAGCCACCAAGCTCAAAACCTCGGAATTCGGCGAGGCCGTGGTCAAGAACATGAAATTCTCCGCGCCCGTTCATGCCTGAACCCGGCCGACTGGGTTTAAGCGTCGTCGTTCCGGTCTATAACGAGGAGGAAAGCCTCCGGCCCTTCGCTGAAGAGCTCTCCGAAGTTCTCTCGGGGATTTCCCAAAGCCGGGAGGTCATCCTGGTCGACGACGGCTCCAAGGACGGCTCCTACGCCGTCATCGAGGAAGTATGCCGCAAGCTGCCGGACTTCAAGGCGGTCCGTCTGGGGCGCAACGCCGGGCAGACCGCCGCTCTTTCGGCCGGAATCGCCCGCGCGCGCGGTGAACTCATCGTCTGCCTGGACGCGGACGGGCAAAACGATCCGCACGACATTCCGGCCATGCTCGCCAAGATTGAAGAGGGCTACGACGTGGTCAGCGGCTGGCGAAAAAACCGCAAGGACCCGTGGCTCTCGCGCCGCCTGCCTTCGCAAATCGCCAACGGCATCATCTCCTCGATCACCGGCGTGCCGCTGCACGATTATGGCTGCACGCTCAAGATTTACCGGGCCCGCTACTTGAAGGAAATGCCGCTTTACGGCGAGATGCACCGCTTCATTCCGGCCTTCGCCGGCTTTCTGGGCGCGCGCATCGCGGAGGTGGAGGTCCACCACCGTCCGCGCACCCGCGGCTCGTCCAAATACGGCATCTCGCGCACCTTCAAGGTCATCCTCGACTTGCTCACCGTCAAGTTCATGGACGCCTACCTGGCCAAGCCCATCTATCTCTTCGGCGGGGGCGGCGTGATCATGGGGCTCATCGGCGCCGTCCTGGCCGCCGTGACGCTCTACAAAAAACTGGCCTTGGGGGTATTCGTCAAGGACCAACCCCTGTTCATGGTCTCCATCTTCTTCGCGATTGTCGGCTTCCAGCTCATTCTCCTCGGGCTTTTGGCGGAGATTCTCATCCGGATTTATTTCGACATCAAGGGCAAGCCGGCTTATTTCGTCCGCGAGACCTTGGGCTTCCTTGACTCGCCCGGCGCAAGTAAATTAGAATCGGTCTAGCTATGCCAAACCCAAAAAGAAAGCACACCCGTTCCCGGCGCGACAGCCGCCGAAGCCAGAATTGGAAGCTCGAGCGCCCGGCGTTGACGCCCTGCGCGAATCCGGACTGCCGAAAACTGCGGCGCTCCCACGTCGTTTGCCCGTACTGCGGATTTTACAAGGGGCGCATCGCCATCGCGCCCAAGCAGAAAAAAGAGAAGTCCCAAGGGCAGCAGGGAGAAGAACAAGGCTAGGACTTCCCGCCGGACACATCATTGATTAGGAAGGATTGGATATGGCAGAACAGGCGACCATGGAACCTCAAAAGACGGGGCGGCTGAGGCTGGAGAATAAAGTCGCCGTCATCACGGGAGCGGCCCGCGGCATCGGCTTCGCGACGGCCGAGCTCTTCTGCCGGGAAGGCGCCAAGGTGGTCCTGGTGGACCTCGACGAGGCGCTGGTCAAGGAATCGGCGGCCAAAGCCGCCGCGGCCCCGGATCAGACAATGGGCTTGAAGGCCGACGTCTCCAAGTTCGCCGACTGCGAGGCGGTGGTCAAGGCGGTCGTGGAAAAATACGGCAAGCTCGACATCCTCATCAACAACGCCGGAATCACCAAGGACAATCTCATCCTGAGGATGTCCGAGGCGGATTGGGACTTGGTTCTCGGCATCAATCTGCGGGGCGCGTTTAATTTCACCAAGGCCGCGGTGCGGCCCATGCTCAAGGCGCGCTACGGCCGCGTCGTCAACGTCGCCTCCGTCGTCGGGCAGGAAGGCAACGCGGGCCAAGCCAACTACTCGGCCTCCAAGGGGGGGCTTATTTCCCTCACCAAGTCCTGCGCGCGCGAGTTCGCCTCCCGGAACATCCTGGTCAACGCCGTGGCCCCGGGGTTCATCCGCACCCGCCTGACCGACGTCATCCCCGAGGCGGACAAGGAGATGCTGGCCAAGAAGATTCTCGTGGGGCGCTTGGGCGAGCCCATCGACATCTCCAACTCGATTTTGTTCCTGGCGTCGGATGAAGCATCCTACATCACGGGCCACGTGCTCAACGTTAACGGCGGCGGCTACATGTAGGTAGGTCTCGTCGCGCATGAAGGAAGCGCGAAATCAAGGGAGGCAACATGGCTGAAACTAGCACTAGCATTGAAGACCGCGTCAAGCAGATTATCGTCGAGCAGCTGGGCGTCGATGCTTCCGAGGTGACCCCGCAGGCCCATTTCGTCAACGACCTGGGCGCGGATTCTCTCGACACCGTGGAGCTCGTGATGGCTCTTGAAGAGGAATTCGACACCGAGATTCCCGATGAGCAGGCCGAGAAGATCCAGACCGTCGGCCAAGCCATCGACTACATCAAGGCCCACGCGAAGAAGTAGCGCTCGGAGGTTCGGGTGGTGCTGACGGTGCCCGCGGCCGAGCCTCTGGAAAGCTCCCTAGGCTACCGGTTTCGCAGGCCGGATTTGCTTCGGGAGGCGCTCTCGCACAAGTCTTTCTCCGCGGAAACGAATTCGTCCTTCAACAACGAGAGGTTGGAGTTCCTCGGAGACAGCATCTTGGCGGCGGTGGTCGCGCATCAGCTCTGCGAGAGCTACCCGGCGGACGACGAAGGCGCGCTTTCCAAAAAGAAAGCGCGCCTCGTTTCCCGCGCGAGCCTGGCCGGATGGGCGGCGCAAATTAATCTGGGCGCGCATCTCTACCTGGGCATCGGGGAGGAATCCTCCGGCGGCAGGAGCCGCCAGAGCCTTTTGGCCAACGCCATGGAGGCCCTTATCGGCGCGATGTATTTGGACGGGGGCTACGCGGCCGCGGAGCGCTTTATCCGCGGCTGGTATCTGGGCAAGCACGCCAATCTGCCGGAAACGGACTACAAGAGCCAGCTCCAGGAGCTGATGCAAAAAAAGCACAAAACCCTTCCGGCCTACCAGACCGAGCAGGTGGAAGGGCCGGATCACGACAGGACTTTTCGGGTGGCGGTTTATTTGGGGAAGAAAATGCTGGGCCAAGGCGCCGGGAAAAGCAAGAAGGAGGCGGAGCAGTCGGCCGCCTGCGCGGCCTTGGAGACGCTTAAAACCGGGGAGAAATGACATGGACTATGGATTGACCGAGACCCAGCAGGAAATCGTGGATTTGTCCTACCGCATCGCGGTGGAGAAGATGAAACCCGTGCGCGAGCACTACGACGCCACCGAGGAATATCCCTGGCCCATCGTCGAGGAGTTCCGCAAGGCGGACCTCTTCGGCGTCTATCTCCCGGAGAAATACGGGGGCCTGGGCGGCGGCACGATGGAGCTGGTCCTGGTCACGGAGCAGCTCTCCCGCATCTGCGCCGGCATCGCGCTGTCCCTGGCCGCGTGCGGCCTGTGCGCCATCCCGATTCTGCTTTTCGCCAACGAGGAGCAGCGCCAGCGCTTTTTGCCGGACTTGGCCACGGGCAAGCGCCTGGGCGCGTTCGCCTTGACCGAGCCGCAGGCGGGCTCGGACGCCACGGCCACCAAGTGCACGGCTCGCCTGGAGGGCGACTGCTACGTGATCAACGGGCAGAAGAATTTCTGCTCCAACGGCAACGCCGCGGACCTCTACACGTTCTTCGCGACCACGAACCCCTCCCGCGGCGCGCGCGGCCTTTCGGCCTTCGTCGTGGAGAAGGGCACGCCCGGATTCACCTTCGGAAAGAAGGAGCACAAGATGGGAATCCGCGCGTCCTGGACCTACGACCTGGTCTTCAACAACTGCAAGATTCCCAAGAAAAACCTGCTCTACAAGGAGGGCTACGGCCTCTTCGTGGCGCAGAGCACCTTCGACGCGTCGCGTCCCGGCGTGGCCTCGCAGGCCCTGGGCCTGGCCACCGGCGCCATCGACGAGACCCTGTCCTACATCCGCATCCGCAAGCAGTTCGGCCAGACCATCGCGTCCTTCCAGGCCATCCAGCACATGCTGGCGGACTGCTCGACCGCGGTTGAGGCGTCGCGGGCGCTTCTCTACAGCACGGCGCGGGCCATGGACAAGGAGATGAAGCCGGCCATCGAGCGGGCCATGGAGAAAGGCACCATCGTCTTCGACGAGATGAACGCGTTGAACGTCAGGCGCTGGACCAAGGAGTCGGGCATGTGCAAGGTGCTCTGCTCGGACACCGCCATGCGCGTGGCCACCGACTGCGTGCAGATGTGCGGCGGCATCGGCTACATGCGGGACTTCCCGGTGGAGAAGTACATGCGCGACGCCAAGATCACGCAGATATACGAGGGCACCAACCAAATCCAGAGAAACGAAATCGCCATGATGATCATCAAGGAAGCGGCCTCCAAGCAGAAGGAGGCGGTCGCCGCCTAGCATGGGAGAAACGGTCGGCTTCGCGGCGGGCGCTGGAACGGCGCAGGGCTACTTGGCGGCCAAGAAGGCCGGCAAGGGCCCCGGCGTCATCGTCATCCAGGAATGGTGGGGGATGGCGCCCCACATCCAGGACGTCTGCGAGCGCTTGGCCGCCGAGGGCTTCATCGCCCTGGCTCCGGACCTCTACCATGGCGAGAAGGGCAAGTCCCCCGATGAGGCCGGGCGCCTGATGATGGCGCTAGACATCGAGCGCGCCGCCGCGGATTTGGCCGGCGCGGCTAAGCATCTGCTCTCCCACCCGCGCGTGTCCGGGAAAAAAGTCGGCGTCATGGGCTTTTGCATGGGGGGGCAGCTGGCCCTGTTCGCGGCCGCCAAGTGCCCGGACATCGGCGTGTGCGCGGATTTTTACGGCATCCACCCCAAGGTCCTGGTGGACTACGCGGCCATCCGCTGCCCGGTGCTGGGCCTCTTCGGGGAAAAAGACGACTTCGTTTCCCCGGACTCGGCGCGCAAGCTGGAGGCGTCCTTGAAGGCCGCCGGCGTCAAGACGGACTTCACCGTTTTCCCGCGGGCCGGCCACGCCTTCTTCAACGATTCGCGGCCGGAAGCGTACAACAAGATCGCGGCGTCGCAGGCCTGGGAAAAGCTCCTGGCCGCGCTGCGCAAGAACCTGCTGTCTCCGGCCATGTCCTGAGCGCGGATGAATGATTCATCGCCTGTCTCTTTACCTGCTGTCCCTGCTCGTCAGGCACACCGGCGCCACTCTTTTTACCAGCCAGGCGCTTAAAGCCAGCCTCATCCCCGTTCCCGCGCCGTCCCTTATCATGGTCGCCAGCGCGCTCATGAGGCCCCCGCTGGCCGGCCCGGCCCGCACCCTGGCCTTCTTGGCCCGCAGAATCGTCCTGCCGGCCGCGGCGGGCATGACGGCCGGATCGCTGCTCCCTTTTTGGCTGGCGCGGCGCGCGGGGGAGGACGTTTTCCAGCGCACGCGCAGCCTCCGGCGCTTCAAGAAGAGATATCTGGATAAATTCGGGCAGCGCCTGGAGGCGCGTCCCGCGCGCTACATCCTGCTCTTGAGGGCCGTGCCCGTTATTCCCATGACGCTGGGCTCCCTGGCCATGGGCGTTTTCCAGGTCTCGCTCGCGCAATTCGCGGCCTGGACCTTCGTGGGCGCGCTGGCGCGCTCCTTGGCGCTGGCTTTGATGGGCCTTTTGACCTTGGACACCTTCGACATCCTGATGCGCCGCGTCCACCGCATCAGCGCGTTCAATCTTTTCGCCCTGGCGGCGACGCTGGCGCTGGCCTGTCTTGTTCCCGTGTTTCTCAAACGGCGGGCAAGGAAAAGGCGGCTGGGTGTCCAACGGGGGAATTAAGGCCCTGGGCCTTGCCGAAGTAAGCCCAGAGAATATCGCCGTCGAATTCTATTTCGCGCACCGTGTCGTCTTGCGCCACGGATAGTATATCCGCGGCGCAAGATTCAAACGCGGAGGCGATGTCGCAGCGCAGGAAGTCCACGGCCGTCACGCCCTCGAGAAGCAGCAGGCTCCAGCGTCCGCTCGGCTCGGAATCCGATAGGCTGGTCGATTCCACGATCATGCTCTCGATGGGGCAGAGCCGCGAAAATGTGGAGAGCGCCTTGGATAAAAGCGGGCTTCCGAAGCGCGCCGGAGAGAAGGGGCCTCTGTAAAGACTCGTCTGGTATTTTCCAGCTTCGGATTGGTTGAGGGGGAGATGAAGCCGCCGAATCCCGCCGGCGGCGCCATGCCAGCGGAGTTCAAGCGGGCGATCTTGCCCCAAGTCCCAGCGCACATTAAGCCACGGGATATTCTCCGGCGGGCAGCGCCATTTTTGGGCGTCGCCGGGCAGATGAAACGCGGCCGCCGCGTGCTTTAGGAAAGAGCCGTAATCTTTTTGCGCGCCGGCGTGCCTGGTTTCAAGCTGGGCGAATCCAAGAGCTCCGGAAATTCCAATATCCCAATCGCCGGCTTTATTTTGGTTCCCGATGGAATTAATGAGCGCTTTAAGCCTGGAGGCTTTTAAATCGGCGGATTGGGACGCAAAGGCGGCAACCCGGTCCAGGAAGCGCTGCCGGTTCATCGGCGGACTGTCTCTCCAACGATTTTGCGCGGGGTCCCTTTGTGGAGGCCAAGGCCCGGCAAGGCGTACGCCTTGCGGTGATTGGCGCAGTACCTTTTCTGCTCCTCGAGGATGCCGGACGGATAGCTTTCGATGCCTTGGCGCAGAATCCCCAACTCTTTCCAGCAGCCGAGAAGAAATCGCCTGCCGAATTCGGTGAAGCTTCCGTAGTAGGAGAGGGTTTGCAGGGCGTCCTGCATTTGGAAGACGCGGCGGGCAGTAGAACCGGCAAGGTGACGGCGCTTTCCCTGAGGTTCTATGTCGTCATCGAAACGTTTCCTAAAGTAGCGAACGACATTAAGAAAGGCGTGAACACCGTATAGAATGCCGCGGAGATGCCTGGGATCATCGCGCCAGGGGGAATAAAAAATTTTTCCTGATTGTCCTGGGAGCAGCAACGAATCGATGGGAGCAAGCAAATTTAATTTTTGGTGGCAGTATTCATGGATCAATGTTTCGGCCTGGAGGACGGCGTCGTCGGAATGCGACAAGGCGACGGCTCCAGGCAGGCGGGAATAAGAGGAACTCACGCTGATGTCAGGGGATGGGGAGACCAGCGGTACCAAAACGCGCAGTAATTCACGCATCTCAAGCCAGAGGAGCGGATCCTTTTTCTTCACGTCAGTCAAGGCTGATCTCAGAGTCGATATGAATTTATCTTCGCCATCTTTCCCGAGTTTTACAGCGTTGTGATCCATTACATGGCTGGTTAAAAGCCAATTTTTGTTTTCCGCGTAAATCCCCGGAATTATCTCTGAGTTTTTGGACAGAGGGATGGAAAGTCGCTCTCCCGTTCTCAATTTAACTAGTGAGTTCTCTCCAGAGACGCTGATTTCGAACTCCACGGGAAATGCCGCGCCGGGAATCTGCACATAATACGGCGTTCCGTAAAGATAAAAGCGTCCATCTGGATCTGTTGAGGCGCGGAACACTATTTTTTTCCGCGATTCGATGTCCAGTGGCGCGACGAATCCTTGGAACAAACCCAGAAGCATGGAACGCTCCTGGAATACCAGTTCACGGCGTTGCCTTTTGAATAGGTGAAGCCAATAGTTAAAAATGGGATGTCCCGCCAGTTGATTTCTAAGTGGCGACTTGGAGGATATGAATTTTCTGATGCCAGTGAGATATTCTTTGTGCCCAATAGCCGTGGCGTCCATCCGCAGGAATCTTTCGACATCCTTAAGGTCGGAGATTAGCTCTGAAGTGCTTTTCCATTTCACGGCCGCCCATTCTTTCGAGGGCCCTCCGCTAAGAAGCCAGCGACGTTCGTCAAGTTCCATCAAGAGGGGCAACAATGAGTGCTTCTCGTATCTCGTCGGTGCGGAGGTGGGTCCGGTGGTGCGGCTTGTTAATTGGCGCCAATGGCAGAACAATACATCGTCTTGATACGGCCTAATATCCGCGCACATGCGGATTCACCGTAAAAGGTTCCCAGGCATGCTCCCCGAGTCAGGGGCGAATTAAACACGGGAGCCCGGCCGCAATTCGGTCGTTTTTTCATCCAGAAGTAGCTAGCTATGGCCGTTGACGTATCGCTCAAGTCGGGCGGATTATGAACCGGGGAAAAATGATTGAGGCTCTCACGACATTTCCGCACGGCGGAATAGAGTTGGTCCGGCGAGACAACGTATTTCATTACGGCGCAGACGTTGCGGCGGCTGGAAAACTCCTGGGCGCTTCCCCTACAGAAAGCTCTACTAGTTGGGCTGTCCACGGGTGAATGGGTGATCGCCGCGCAACGCTGGTAATCAAGAGCATCAAGTGTATCAGGAGTTATCCCCTTGCCGATATCCCGGGAGAAAATTAGGGTACTGAAATTGTCTCGACAGAGCTGGGACCATTTATTCGAGTAGACATTTAGGATATCACAGGAGTCCGGGTTCCTATCGGACATGGCGCGGCACATGGCATACTCGATGGATGCGGACTTGACCTGGTTCCATTTCGTGCGCTCCTCGCGTGGCAGGCCCGCTGTCTGATTTTTTACTTTTGCCAAATTGAAGTGAACAAGGCAATAGGATTTACTTTCAGCTAATGCCTGCCGCGAAATCGCGGATAGAAAAATCACCGAGGCCATTGCCACAAACGCGAGGGAAATAATTCGTTTCACGGGTCGCTCTAGAGAGACTGTAAAATTTTTACGTAGCAGTGTCAAGGATGTGCGCTCTCTACCAATAATTCCGTAAGCCAGCACGAAGATGACCCGTCGGCAGATTCGCAGACGGATTTGCGTCGGAATTTCCGTACCGACGCCGCCGCCGGGACAAAAGTCGCTCGCCGCAGGCGCCGCAAGAAGTTCCGACGTTCCCCCCAAAAACTGGGCCATTTGCAAGTTGAGTCCGAAGTGATAAAACACACAACGGAGGACTCAAAAAATGGCGAAGCGACACACCGAAGAACAGATCATCGGCGTGCTGAAGGAATCGGAAGCCGGGATGAAGACGTCCGAGCTCTGCCGCAAGCACGGCATCAGCGAAACGACGTTCTACAAGTGGAAGGATAAATTCGGCGGGATGACGGTCAGCGACATCCGGCGTCTGCGCGTGCTTGAGGAAGAAAACCGGCGCCTCAAGCACATCGTAGCCGATCTGACGCTCGACGTCCGGGCGCTCAAGGAAATCAACTCAAAAAACTGGTAAGGCCCAAGGCGAAGAGGGCCGCGGCCAAGCACGCGGTCGAAGCCTTGGGCCTGACGGTACGTGGAGCATGCCGGCTGGTGTCTCTGTGGCGGTCGAGCTATCAGTATCGCTCGCGCCGCAAAGACGACGCGCCGCTGCGGCGGAAAATGCTGGAAATCGCCGAGCGCCGCAGGCGCTTCGGCATGCCTCGAATATACGTGATGCTGCGCCGCGAGGGCTGGGGCGATAACTATAAGCGCGTGGAGCGCATTTACGGCGAGGAAGGGATGGCCCTGCGACGACGCAAGCGCCGCAAGAAGTTCGTCGGCCCTCGCGTGCCGCTGCCCGTGCCGGCAAGGCCCAACCAGCACTTGTCGATGGACTTCGTCCAGGACCGCCTGACCAGCGGCAGGAAGATCCGGACGCTGACGATCGTGGACAACTTCTCGCGAGAATGTCCGGCGCTGGAGGTGGACACGTCCTTGGGAGGTAGGCGCGTTGTCAGGGTCTTGGAGCGTGAGGGGCTCCCCGTCTGTCCGACCACCGTGGACCTGATTTAAGGTAGCCGTTGTCGTTCGAAGAGAGGAAGATATCCGTCGTCGGCCGTTCCTCTTTTCTTTTTGCTTCTTTTTCTTTTCTGTGA
>Ga0307374_10000127_pt1 | contig 132654 bp, 138 predicted proteins | sample OX3MG_FD_202532 | JGI IMG/M metagenome (GOLD analysis project Ga0307374, IMG submission 202532) | Soil microbial communities from Risofladan, Vaasa, Finland - OX-3 | ecosystem: Environmental > Terrestrial > Soil > Coastal area > Acid sulfate soil | place: Finland: Risofladan, Vaasa...
TCGAACACGGCCATGCGCATGAGGTTGCGATCGATGGCCGGCATCCGCACCAGGGACCAGTCCCGGGAGTGGGTGGTGATCATCGAGTCGATCTGGTCCCGATGCTTGGCCACCCCTTCCACCAGCGTCACCACGAAGGGGTCCGGGGCCACGGCCAGGCCGGCCAACAGCTCACCGGGGTCCTCGTTCTTGGCCTCGGCCTCGTAGAGCAGGGAGAGGGCTCTCTCCCGAGCCGCCCGGCGGCCGGTCCTGGGCACGGAGGTCTGTTCTAGGCCCGGGTCAGGTATTCACCAGAACGGGTGTCAACCTTGACCCGGTCACCGGTGTTCACAAAGAGGGGGACCTGGATCACGAGGCCCGTCTCCAAGGTGGCCGCCTTGCGTGCCCCCGACACCCGGTCGCCCTGCACTCCGGGCTCGGTCTCCCGGATGCTCAACTCGACCGAGGCGGGTAGGTCCACTCCGACTATCTCGGTGCCCCAGATCTGAAGGACGGCCGAGTCTCCTTCTTTCAGGTACTTGGCCGAGTTGCCCAGTGAGTCCTCGTCCACGTTGCGCTGGTCATAGGTGGTGTTGTCCATGAAGACGTAGGCCTCACCATCGCGGTAGAGGAACTGCATCTCCCGCTTGTCCACGATGGCCTGTTCCAGCTTCTCGTCCGCCCGGTAAGTCCGCTCGAGAACCGCACCGCTGCGCACGTTCTTGAGCTTGGTCCGCACGAAGGCGCCGCCCTTGCCCGGCTTGACGTGCTGGAACTCGACCACCGAGAAGAGTCCCTCGGGGAGATCCAGAGTCATCCCGTTCTTCAGGTCATTGGTGGATACAGACATCAGGTGGGCACCTCGTTACTTCGGAGCATCGACAGCCGCGCCGGTGGCGGGGCAGGGGTCAGGCGAGGATCAGATCCTTGGGATACCGGGTTAAGGCCCGGCAGCCCTCGGCAGTGACGACGACAGTGTCCTCGATCCGGACGCCGCCCTCGCCCGGCAGGTACACGCCCGGCTCGACGGTCACCACCGATGCCTCTTCGAGGGTATCAGTCGACGTGGCCGATACGGCCGGGGCCTCATGGATGTCGATGCCTACCCCATGCCCGGTCCCGTGGACAAAGAAGTCGGCCCAGCCCGCCTCGGCTATGACCGAGCGACAGGCCCGATCCACTTCGGCCGCCTCCAGTCCGGGCCGGACGGCGGCCACTCCGGCGGCTTGGCTGGCCAGCACGACCTCGTACATCCGGCGGGCCTCGGAACCGGCCGGGGGTCCGAAACAGACGGTCCTGGTCATGTCGGAGCGATATCCGTCGACGGTGGCTCCGAAGTCGATCACCACCATCTCCCCGGGGCGGATGGGACGGCTGGTCGGGCGGGCATGGGGCTTGGCCCCGTTGGGGCCGGCAGCCACGATCGTCTCGAAGGCCGAGCTGTGGGCCCCCAGCCGGCGCATGGCGGTATCCAGGGCGAGAGCCAGCTCGGACTCGGTCCGGCCGTCCCGGGCCATGCCCACCACCTCGGCCAGGGCGGCATCGGCAATAGCCGCGGCTGCTTCGATCCTGTCCTGTTCTCCCCCATCCTTCACCCGCCGGAGGCTTTCGACCAGGCCGGCGGTCGCCACCAGCTCGGCCCCGGCCATGACGGTCTCCAGGTTCCGCTTGGCCGCCCAGGTGATCGACCCGGCTTCCAGCCCTACGTTGGGTCGGCCACCCAGACGTCGGGCCACGGTAGCCAGGGCCGCGTTCTGATCAGCCGGTGGGCCTATCTCGATGCTGGCCCCGACGCCGGCCCCCTCCAGCTGCTCGGCGGCCTGGGTCCGGTAGCGGCCGTCCGTGGTCAGCGTCGCTCCGGCGGCGGTCACCATGAGCATGCCGGCCGAGCCGGTGAATCCGGTCAGGTAGCGGATATTGGTCAGCGACGTGACCAGGAGGCCATCGCAACCGGCCCCGGCCAAGCTTTCCAACAGCCGGGGGATACGGGAGGCCACCTCCATAGCCCTCATCCGGGTCGGGAGGACCGACCCGGGGGCGCCTTCCGGCCCGCCGGTCATGGTCTGTCTCCGCCGGGTCCGACCAGTCGGAGTATGGCCTCCACCGCCAGCTGATAGCCCAGTCCCCCGAAGCCCGCCACCGAGCCGGACACCACCGGTCCCAGCACCGAGACATGCCGGAAGGGCTCCCGGGCGGCCGGGTTGGAAAGATGGAGCTCTACCGAAGGGCCGTCGAAGGCGGCCAGAGCGTCGTGCAGGGACCAGGAGGAATGTGAGAGGGCCCCGGCGTTGATGATCACTCCGACGCAACGTCCCCGGGCAGCGTGGATGGCTGCCACCAGCTCCCCTTCGTGATCGGATTGGAGTGACTCGAGCCGGTAGCCCCCGGCGGCGGCGGCCCGCCGAGCAACCTCTTCGTGGTCGGCCAGAGTCTGGCGGCCGTAGATGTCGGGCTGTCGCTGGCCCAGGAGATTGAGGTTGGGTCCGGACAGCAGGAGTATCGGCCCTCGGCTCCCCACTTCCTCCGTCGGCTCGGGGCTGCCCGGAGCTCGGTCGGCGGCGGTCACCGGGCACCCATCTCGGCCAGGACCTGGCCCACCACGTCGGGGTCGATCCCAGGGATGAGAGAGAGCCCGTGCGGTCCATCGAGCACAAAGGTGAGACCGTCCAGTGCCTTCTTATCCCGGCCCATGATGGTGATGAGTTCCTCGGCGTCGGACCCGGACGGAAGTGAGTAGTCCAGGTCGAAGCCCGACACCACCTGCTCGTGGAGAAGGACGCGATCGTCATCGATTAGTCCCAGCCGTCGGCCCAGGCGGGCCGCAAAGACCAGGCCGACCGCAACGGCCTCTCCGTGGAGGATGTCGTAGTGACCGGCCGTCTCCAGGGCATGGGCGAGGGTGTGGCCGTAGTTGAGGAGAGCCCGGCGGCCCGAGGTCTCCCGCTCATCGGCTCTCACCACTTCGACCTTGCAGGCGACACAGGCGGCCACCGCCTCCTCCATCGGCCGCCCGCTCAGGCCCGACACCCCCAGAAACTCGTATTTGGCCATCTCCCCCCGACCTGAGGCCAGCTGGCGGGGGGGCAGACTGCCCAGGGTCTCGGTGTCGCAGACCACCGCCGCCGGCTGCCAGAACGTTCCGACCAGGTTCTTGCCCTCGGGAAGGTTGACCCCCGTCTTGCCACCGATGGCCGCATCCACCTGGGCCAGCAAGGTGGTGGCGACGTGGGCGACGGCCACGCCCCGCAGATAGACCGAGGCGGCAAAGCCGGCCAGATCGGTGACGACCCCCCCGCCGACGCCGACCACCACGTCGCCCCGGGTCAATCCGAAGCCGGCAAAGCGACGGCACAGGTCCTCCACCACGGGGAGGCTCTTGGCCTCCTCCCCGTCGGGCACCAGGAAGACGGCCTGTTCCCGACCCGTGTCGATCTTCACCCCGACCGGCTCCTGGGTCACCACCGCCGCCCTCCGGGCCGTGGCCGGCAGGACGGCGGCCAGCTCCTCCCGGGCTCCGGCGCCGACCAGGACGTCATAAGAGCGCTCCCCGAGGGGAACGGTGATCCGGATCACGCCGGCCTCTGCCCGGTCCGCATCCCCGACCACCACCGGAAGATGGCATCGGCGGTCTCGTCCGCACTCAGTAGGTCCACGTCGACGGTGTGGTCGGCCAGCTCCTCGTAGAACGGACGGCGGACGCCATCCAGACGGGCCATACTGGCCGCCGGATCGTGCTCCAGAAGCGGTCGACCGTCCCCGCTGCCCACCCGGGCGGCCAGGGTGCCGGGGTCGGCTCGGAGCCAAATGACCGAGCCCGAGCTCGACAGGAGTCTCCGGTTGGCCGGGTCGAGGACGGCCCCGCCGGCCACGGATACGACCACCGGCTCATCGAGACCGACCGCCTCGGCCAGAGCCAGTGCCTCCTCCTGACGGAAGGCGGCCTCGCCCTGCTGGGCGAAGATTTCCGGGACGGTCCTGCCGGTGCGGGCTTCGACCTGGGCGTCGCTGTCGAAGTGCCGCCAACCGAGTCTGGCCGCCAGCTGCTTGCCTACAGTGGTCTTGCCCGCCCCCATCATCCCGATGAGCAGGATGCGCTCGGTCACGGGGCGGTGGCAGCGATTCCGTGTTGATCCGGCAGGCCGGCCAGAAATGCGTCCCGGTTGCGCACCAGCTCTGTCACCGAATCACCACCGAACTTGCGCAGGGCCTCCCCGGCCAGGACTAGCGCCACCATGGTCTCGGCCACCACCCCCATGGCCGGGACGGCGGTGACATCCGTCCGCTCCTTGAACGAGACCGTGGACTCCTTGGTCATCACGTCCACCGTCTCCAATACCGGTCGGTTGAGGGTGGCCAGGGGCTTCATGCCCACCCGGGTCACGATGAGCGACCCCGTTGACATACCCCCCTCGATTCCGCCCGCCCGGGCCGTATCGCGGGTGTAGGTCTTCTCGGCCCTGTCCCAGTGGATGGCGTCGTGGGCTTCCGAGCCCCGCATCCCGGCCAGGTCGAAGCCCTCTCCGATCTCCACCGCCTTGACAGCCTGGATGCTCATGAGGGCGCCAGCCAGCTGGGCGTCCAGCTTCCTGTCCCAGTGCACGTGGCTGCCCAGCCCCACCGGCGCTCCGTAGGCCAGCACCTCGGCCACCCCGCCCAGGGAGTCGCCCACCTTGGCCGCCGCTTTGATCTCGGCCACCATGGCCTCCTCGGCGGCGGGCTCGAAGCATCGGACCGAGGAGGCATCAACCGCCTCAAGATCGGCCGGACCGGGGCGGGCGGCGCCCTCGGACCGGGCTGGTCCCAGCTGGATCACGTGGGACAGGACCGAGATGTCCAGACAGGCCAGGAGGGCCTTGGCACAGGTGCCGGCCGCCACCCGGGCGGCCGTCTCCCGGGCCGAGGCCCGCTCCAGCACGTCCCGGGCGTCATCGAAGCCGTACTTCTGCATCCCGGCCAGGTCGGCGTGGCCGGGCCGGGGCTGGGTCAACGGCTTGGCCGTCGCCCCCGGGGCCGGGGACATCTCCTCGGTCCATTTGGGCCACTCGGTATTGGCAATCTCGATGGCCACCGGAGAGCCCAGCGTGCGCCCGTGGCGGATGCCGCCGAGAAGGGTGATCTCGTCCACCTCGAAGCGCATCCGCGGTCCGCGCCCGTATCCGAGGCGTCGGCGGGCCAACTCGCCCTGGACCTCCTCAGCCGTCAGGGGCAGGCCGGCGGGCAGGCCCTCGATGATGACGACGAGGCCCTTTCCGTGGGATTCCCCGGCAGTCAGGTAGCGCAGCACGCTCAGGAATCTACCGGCCGGGCCCCGCCGGTCCGGGCTCCTATTTGAGGACCTGCTGGCCCTTGCAGGTGTGGAAGGGTGCGCCACCGTGGGTGAAGTCCCCGCACTGGGTCGACTGGGACAGGTCGACCACGTAGTAGTTCCCGGCAAAGGTCTGACCCGGGGTCACCTGGTAGAGGAGGCCGTCGACCTGGATGCTGGCCTGGGTGCTCTGGCCCGAGGCGTAGACATCCATGAGCTGGACCTCCTGGCCCGTGGTGGGCGAAGTGGATCCTCCCGGGGCCGCTCCGGCCGAACTCGCTCCCCCCGAACCAGGGGTCGTGGTGGTGGTGGCCGACCCTGACCCGCCTGAGCCGGACGAGGTAGCAGTCGATGAGGTGCCGTTCGAACCGGATGAGGTCGTGGACGCCGAGGTCCCCGTGCTGGCTGAGCCACCCGAGCTGGTGCTCCCCGACCCGGCCAAAGGGATGAAGGGGTCCTTGCTGGTGAAGATCTGGGCGCTGGGGGCGACGGCGGTGGTGGTCGTGGCCGAGGCCCCGGCACCGGGCAAGCCCGGCGCCAGAGTGGTCGGCGTGACCGGCGCCGCGCCCGGCGGCGCGGCTCCGCCGCCGGTGAGGAAGTGGATGGCCGCCACGATGAGAACGAGAACCAGACCGATGGCGCCGAAGATCAAGGCCCGCCGGTTGCTGTCCGTGGCCGCTTTCACGGTGCTGCCGTTGTGGTGGTCGTCGGAGCCAGTGTTGTGGTGGTGGAGGTGGCCGCCGTAATGGGCTTGGAAGTGAAGACGTCGGTCAGCAAGGTGGCGGTCAGCTCAGAGCTGCCTCCGCCGCCGCCAAGGTCGACACCCAGGATGACCATCAGCCGGGGCATGGTGTCGAGTCGGTTGATGAAGTCGATGATCTGGTAGTACCCGCCGCTGACGTCCAGCGAGACGGCAATAACCGGAGGACCGCTGGTGACCGCGGCGTTGGCCGCGGGCTTGGCCGGAGAGATGCTGGTGAAGGTGACGCCCGACTGGGTAGCGGCCTGGTTCACCTGATCGATAAGGCCGGAGATGTCCGGGATGGCAGGAATGGCCGCCACTTCAGTGGCCAGCTTGGCCCGCACCGCGGCCTGACCCTGGGGCGTCTGACTCGACCGCAGCTGGGCGATCTGAGCCTGCAGCGCTTGCACGGACGCCGCCGATGACTGGGCACTGGCGTAAGCCTGGAAGTAGGAGCGCTGAGTAGGCGACCAGAGGGCCAGATACCAGATGACCACCACCACGACCAGAGCCCCCGCCCCGGCCGCGACCACTCTCGGTTTGATCTTGCTTATGCCCCTCACGACGCCGCCTCGGTATAGCGGGCTATCCGCGCCGCCTGTCCCGAGGTGGCGCCAGGCCCAAGATCGGCGGTGGACGAGAAGGTGATGATGTCGCCCGACCCGGACCGGGCCGCCGAAGACACCCAGACGTCGCTGAGAGAGTCGAGCTGACCCAGGTCGGACAGCCACTCGGCCGCCGAAGTCTGATTGAACCCCATCCCCTGGAAGCTCACCGTGCCGGGGGTCGCAGCCGAGCCTCGCTGACCGGACAGGGCGGTGATCCAGGTGTCGCTCGGCATGGCATCGGCCACCTGGGTGATGAGGCTGGCCCAGTCCACATCGCCGGCCAGCGCCGATCGGATGTCCTGATCAGTTATCGCCAGCTGGCTCTGGGAGCTTCCGCTGGTCGGGCTCAGCGCTGCCACTTGCCGCTGCAGGGATGCCACCTGGGCCTGGTTGGCCGCCGCCTGGTTCTGCTGGGCCGCTATGCCCCCCGATCGGATCAGCCAGAGCAACACCAGTAGCAACGTCACCACGGCCACCACCCCGCCCACTCCGATGGCTTGAAGCCTCTCCTCCCTTACGGCCGCAACCGTTGGAGGTAGGAGGTTGATCCGTCTCAAGCCCGGTCCTGGGGGGACGGTGGCCAGGGCCAAGCCGATGACCGTGGGCAGGTTTGGCTCGGCCCGGTCGATCTCCTCTTCGCTCAGGCCGGCGTCGATCCGGTACACGGCGCTGGGCCGGGCCGGTAGAACCGCGATGCCGGAAGTCGACTCCAGACGGGCGACCAGTCCTGACAGCTTGGCGCCGCCGCCCGTAATCAGGACCCGTCCCACGGGACACTCGGGGTGCTGGGACACGTAGAAGCGGATGGAGTTGTTGATCTCCTCCACCAGCCGACCCACGGGAAGGGCCAGAATGGGCCCGACTGACAGGTCCTCCTCGGGGGTGCCCACCCTTCTCTTGAGCGCCTCGGCTGTATCCAGGTCCACATCCATTTCGGCCATGAGCTCTTCGTTGGCCGTTCCCGCTCCGGCGCTCAGGAACCTCACGAAGCGGGGTATTCCGCCCTCGTGGACCACCACGGTCGTCACGCCGGCACCGATACAGACCAGCGCCTCGCAGCTGGCGCCTTCCTCCAGAGTGGCCAGACCGATCGTCCCGATCGAGCGGACCAGGGCCAGCGGCATGGGATCGATCCGGATGGCCCGGAGGCCGGCCAGCTCGAGTGCCTCCAGGTGGGTCGCCACCATGGTGCGGGCGGCCGAGGCCAGCAGTAGACGGACCTTCTGGTTGCCGTCCGAGTCCACCAGATCCTCCAACCGCTGGAAGTCAAGGTAGGCCTCATCCGGCCCGATCGGGAGGATGTCGGCATCCTGGAACTGAAGGGCGGCGCTCAGGTCGGCATCGCTCATGGCCGGCATCTCTGCCTCCCGCACCAGCACCTTCTGGTTGGCCACTCCCAGGACAACCTGGCGCCCTCGGAACCCGACGCGCTCCCAGAGCCGTCGGATGGTGGCGGCAACGGCCGGAACGTCAACCACCTCTCCCGCCACCACCGCTCCGACCGGAAGGGTCAGCTGACCGAACCGTATGACCCGCGGCCCCGAGGCGGTCACGACCACCTCTGCGGCCCGAACTGCAAAGGTGCCGATATCGAGGCCTATGGCATGTCTGGCCATCAGTCGGGCGGTCGCTGGAGGAAGCCATCCAGGTCGGACTCGGATATCCGCCAGCCGTGACCGACCCGGATGGCCCGGAGCTGGCCGTCATGGATGAGCCGGTAGACGGTCATGTTGGATACCGAGAGGGTGCCCGCCACCTCCTTGACCCTCAAGAGCCTGGGCTCGCTGGAGGAACTCAACGGCTGACGCTCCCACCGTCTCCGACCATCCCGTCACGGTAATTGCCAACCGCCCCAAATACGTGGATCCACCCCAGCTGGAACATCGGCACCAGGAAAACCAGGCGCATCAGCACCAACAGCCCGGGTCAGCCCCGGTTGAGCCAGAGGTTCACCAGGGGTCCGCCCCACAGAACGGCCAGCACCGCTCCTCCGGCCAGGAAGGGCCCGAAGGGGATGCGGGTCCTCCGTCCCGCCCGGCCGGCCGCCATCAGCGCCAGCCCCACCAGCGCCCCCAATAGGAATCCGGCCAGCAGGGCCACCCCGACTCGAGCCAGGCCCAGCCAGCCCACATTGAGCCCGATGAGCCCGGCCAGGCGGACGTCACCGAATCCCATCCCCTGGGGCTGGATGACGTGGATGAGAAACAGGAGCCCGAAGCCCAGGAGCCCACCGGCCAGCGCATCCACCGCCGCCCGGTCCCGGTGGTCGAGCACCGAGGCCAGGCCGAGCAGGACGATGCTGGCCCCTACGGCCGGATAGACGATCCGGGACGGAACGATCTGGTGGTCGAGGTCTATTCCTGAGATCGCCACCAGCACGGCGAAGAAGACGCAGTAGTCGGCCAGTTCCCAGTGGGGCCCGATCCGCACGGCCGCCGCCAGCCACAACAGAGCGGTCAACAGCTCGACGATCGGGTAGCGAGGGGAGATGCGCATATGACAGGAGCGACATCGGCCCCGCAGGGCGAGCCACGACAGCACCGGAACGTTCTCCCACGGACGCAGCAGGGCCCCGCAGCCAGGGCAGTGGGACGGCGGACGCGACAGTGACTCCCTCCGAGGGAGCCGCCAGATGACCACGTTGAGGAAGGACCCGACACACAGCCCGAGGGAGGCGGCCACGACATCCACGAGAATGCCCACCGTCACAGCCTCCTAGACGCGACTCCGGGGAGGGCGGACCCTCCCCGGAGAACGCATTTAGTTGTTGCTAGCTGAACTACAGGGTTACTACCAACCGCCGGCCGTAGTGGTCGGGTACCAGCCGGCAGTTGTCACGGCGTTGGCTGGAATGCAGTTGGCCGCCGTGGGGGCGGCGTAGTTGGTCGCCGAGGCGTTGGTGTAGAAGGTGCCGGCACCGTCATCCAGGACCCAGTAGGTGCTACCGGAAGCGGACACCGCACCGAGGCACACGGTGTCATTGCCGGTGTCGGTGACGACCTCGACCTGGGTGGTTCCCTTGGCCGGAGCCGTGGTGACCCAACTCAGCGAGGGCTCGATGGAGGTCAAGCTGGTGCTGTTGCTCACGTAGGTCTGTGCGTCCGTGTAGGCCGTCTTCTCTGCCGTCAGGGCATTACGGAGGTTGGACTGGGCCGAACGGTTCTGGGCCCGGCTACGGGCGCCCAGGAAGGTCGGGATGGCTATGGCCAACAGGATGGCGATGATCAAAACCACCACCATGAGCTCGATGAGGGTGAAACCCTCATCCTTGCGGTCCATCCGCTTGCGCAGAATCTGGATCATTCGGTTTTGTCTCCTTGGGATGTCAATGGATATTCGCAAGGCGTTTTTCTGGACCTCTCGAACTCCCCCAGGTCATCCCAGGGAGAGGTTCTCCAGGCGGCCCGGCTGACCTTCCTCCTCATTGAGGAGGGCCCCGTGGCTTTGCGCCCCCGCCTCACGACGGGTTTGCCCTTTCAGGAGAACGACTTGCAATTGAAATATCGGCACGATCCGCCCGGAACCTTTAGGCCTTTTTTTGAGGGCTCCCATCCCGGCCCGGCCGGGTCCCGGAAGGGCCCGAAGGACAGGGACGGGAGCGCTCGGCCACAGCCGGCCAGGCCCCCTGGGCCAGCCGTTCGGCCAGCCGGCGGGTGCTCTCGTGGCGGGTCAGGGCGTCGATCACGGCGTCGGAGAGGGCGATGAAGAACGGACGCGCCTCGGGACCGGACCAGGCACAGCCCAGCTCAGCCATCTTCTCGTCCCCCATGGAATCGACCCGAGCCCACTCCTCGACCACCCGCTTGACGGCCTCGGGATCGGCCCGGCCCACCCACACGAAGACGTCCGTGTGCTGGGCCACCGAGTCCCAGGACCGCAGCAGGCCCTCGAAATAGTCGAGCAGGTCCGGGGAGACGGGCTCCCCGATCACCTCTGGCTTGGCCCGGAGGGCGGCCAGGATGGCCAGGCTGTTGGCCACCCACAGCCGGGCGCAGCTCGACGGCACCGGTCCGACCCGGACCTCCACCTCCGAATCCGGACTGTCCCAGTGGTCGACCAGCATGCGGGCCAGGTTCTCCACCAGGCCGAGGGCCATGGTCTGCTTCTCCAACAGACCCACGGCTCCGGCCGCTATGGCCGCCTTCTCGCTCTCCTCCTCGGCAGCCGCCGTATAGAGGACGATGTCGCTGTGGGGAGAGGCCTCCCGGATGAGGGGGATGGCCTCCAGCCCACCCATCACGGGCATCTGGCGGTCGAGGATGACCAGATCCGGATAGGAAAGGCCGGCCATCTCCACCGCCTCCAGGCCGTTGGCGGCCTCCCCCACCAGCGTGAAGCGCTCATCCCGGCCCAGGAGCAGTTTGAGCATCACGCGGATATCGGGCGAATCATCGACCACCAGGACCCGCACCGCGTCCAAATTGGCGGGTGCCGGGCCGTCAGGGCCCGACACCAGCGGATAGGGGACGGTGGGGTTGGAAACCACACCCCGTGCTTCGGCAGGTTGGTGGCCTGGCCTTAGTGGACGAGGTTGATCACCTTGAACATGGGCAGATAGAGCGATATGACCATGCTCCCGACCACCCCGCCGAGCACGCTGATGAGGATGGGCTCCATCAGAGATGACAACGAGGCCACCAGGGCCTCGACTTGGCCCTCGTAGAAGATGGCCACCTTCTCCAGCATGGTGTCGACGGCGCCGCTCTCCTCCCCCACCGCGACCATCTGAGTCATCATTTGAGGTATCACCGGGTGGTTGGCGAAGCGCCGGGCGATCGGCTCCCCTCCGCTGACCCCGTCCTGGACATCAGCCAGGGCCGCCGCCACCACGGCGTTGCCCGAGGTGTCCTTGGTGATCTCCAGGGCCTCCAGCAGCGGGACGCCCGACCGGGTCAGAGCCGCCAGCGTGCGGCAGGTGCGAGCGATGGCATTCAGGTGGACCAGCTTGCCGAAGAGGGGGACCCTGAGCTTGAAAGCATCCCAGAGGGAGCGGCCGAATGGCCTGGAGATCCACCGTCGGAACAGGTACACAACGATGGAGCCGACCAGGATCAGCACCGGGATGAGGATGACGGCGTCATTCGACACCGTGACCAGGATCTGAGTCGGGAGGGGAAGGCTGCCCCCGAGCTGGGCGAAGATGCTCTTGAACTGCGGCACCACGAAGACCAGCATGGCCGTGAGGATGACCAGGACCAGCACCAGGACGGCCACCGGATAGGTCATGGCCGACTTGATCTTGCGGCGCAGAGCCGTCTGCTTCTCCAGGGTGTCGGCCAGGCCCAGGAGTGAGGCGTCCAGATTGCCTCCGGTCTCTCCGGCCCGGATCATGGCCACGTAGATCTTGGGGAAGATCTTGGGATGGCGACCGAGCGCATGGGAGAGGGACGCTCCCTGCTCCACGTCCTGGCGGACGGTCCGGAGCGTCTCGGCAAAGAACTTGTCCTCCGTTTGGTCCCCGAGGATGGCCAGCGACCGGATCAGGGTCAACCCGGAGTCGATCATGGTGGCGAACTGACGGCTGAAGATGGCCAGCTCATCCGGCTTCACCCGCTTGCCGATGAAGGGAAGGGTGATCTCGGTCGAGAATCCGGCCGACTTGCGCTCGACCGAGAGCGGTATGTAACCCATGGCCCGCAGCCGGGTCACCACCCCGGTAGGGCTGTCGGCCTCCAGGGATCCGTGCAGCAAGGCCCCGCGCGCGTCGCGAACCCGATAGACGTAGGTGTCAGGCACTGGGAGAAGCTTCTCAGGTCCCCTGGACCAAGCGGCGGATGTCCTCGGGGCTGTGACCCCGGTCGAGGGCCATGGCCAGGGTGATCTTGTTCTGGCGGACCAGAATGGCCAGGGACATGTCCATGGTCTGCATGCCGTACCGGCCGCCGGACTGCATGGTCGAGTAAATCTGGTGGGTCTTGCCCTCCCGGATGAGGTTGCGGACGGCGGGGGTGGCGATCAACAACTCGGACGCCACCGCCCTGCCTCCCCCTTTGGCCAGGGGAATCAGCTGCTGGGTGACCACGCCCTGGAGGCAGTTGGAGAGCTGCACCCGCACCTGTTGCTGCTGGTGAGAGGGGAATACGTCGACCATCCGATCGACCGACTGGGCGGCGTCCTGGGTGTGGAGGGTGCCGAAGACCAGGTGGCCGGTCTCGGCGGCGGTGACGGCGGCCCCAATTGTCTCGAGGTCGCGCATCTCCCCGACCAGGATGACGTCGGGGTCCTGGCGCAGGACATGCTTCAGGGCCTCTCCGAAGGACCGGGTGTCCTCGCCCACCTGGCGCTGGTTGACGATGCAGCGCTTGTGGGAGTGGAGGAACTCGATCGGGTCCTCGACGGTGACGATGTGGCCAGCCCGGGCGGTGTTGACAATGTCGATGAGGCTGGCCAGGGTGGTCGACTTGCCCGAGCCAGTGGGTCCAGTCACCAGGACCAGGCCCCTTTGAAGCTGGGCCAGAGATCCCACCGCCGCCGGCAGGCCCAGCTCCTCCAGAGGCCTGACCTCCCACGGGATGACCCGGAAGACAGCTCCGAGGGAACCCCGCTGCAGGAAGACGTTGAGGCGGAAGCGGCCATAGCCGGCCACGGAGTGGGACGTGTCGAGCTCGAGGTCGGCCTCGAAGCGCTCCCGCTGGATCTGGGTCAGGATCGAATACACCATCCGGCGGATTTCCTGGGGCTTCAACGGTGCCACCCCGTCCACCGCCATCATCTCCCCGTTCACCCGGAACCGGGGCGGTATGCCCACCGCCAAGTGGAGGTCGGAGGCGCCGACTTCCACCGCCTTGGACAGGAGCTGGTTGATGTGCAGGTTCTCGTTCCGGGTCGGTGCCACCACGGCCGGACCTGCCTCCGGATGAACGGCCCGGGGCGCCATCATCTCGGTCACGCCACCACCCTCATGATCTCCTCCACCGAGGTGAGCCCGGCCTGGACCTTGCTGATGCCCGACTGGCGCAGGGTCAGCATCCCCTGGCTGGTGGCTGTCCTCATGATCTCCTCCGAATTGGCCCGACTGACGATCAGGCGCTCGATCTCCTCGGTCACGGTCATGACCTCGTGCAGGGCAAAACGGCCCCGGTAGCCGGTCCGGCCGCACAGCTGGCAGCCCCCGGCCCGGTACCAGATCACGTTGCTGTGCCCCAGCATCTGGCCGGCGTAGGGCCCGGCCAGGGCCTTCACGTCCTCGATGCTGGGGGTGTAGGCCACCCGGCAGTTGGTGCAGAGCTGTCGGGCCAGGCGCTGGGCCACGATGCAGTCGATGGCCGAGCCGACCAGGAAGGGCTCGACGCCCATCTCGATCAACCGGGTGGGGGTGGAGGCAGCGTCGTTGGTGTGCAGGGTGGACAGCACCAGGTGCCCGGTCAGGGCGGCCTCTACGGCGATATTGGCCGTCTCCCGGTCCCGGATCTCCCCCACCAGCACGACATCGGGGTCGGAGCGGAGGATGGCCCGCAGGGCGTTGGCGAAGGTGAGGCCGGCCTTGGGGTTGATCTGGACCTGGTTGACGCCCGGCAGCCGGAACTCGACGGGATCCTCGACAGTGATGATGTTGCGCGAGTCATCGTTGAGGATGTTCAGGGTGGCGTAGAGGGTGGTCGACTTACCCGATCCGGTGGGGCCCGTCACCAGGATGGTGCCGTAGGGCTTGCGATAGGCGACCTCGTACTGGGCGAGGGCCTCGGGCAGGAAGCCCAGATCGGTCAGCCGCATGAGGGCGGTGCCACGATCCAGGATCCGCATGACCACCTTCTCCCCGAACACGGTGGGCAGGGTGGCCACCCGCAGGTCGATGTCTCGGGAGCCGACCCGGCGGGTCACCCGACCGTCCTGGGGGACACGGCGCTCGGCGATGTTGATGTCGGCCATGATCTTGAGCCGGGACACCACACCGTTCTGGATGCTCTTGCGCAGCCGCATCCGTTCGTGGAGCACGCCGTCGATCCGGTACCGGACCCTCACGTCGTCCTGACCCGGCTCGATATGGATATCCGAAGCCCGGTCGCTCACCGCCTCGGTGATGAGCAGGTTGACCAGCTTGACGATAGGAGCGTCCTCGACGACCGAGCTCAGGCCAGCCAGGTCGTCGTCGTTGGCCTCATAGGCGGCGGCGGCCTCGGAGGAGATGCTCTCGGCGTCACCGTCCAGGCCTTCGAACCGGTCGAGGGCGGCAATGATGCCGGCCTGGGAGGCCACCACGATCTGGATGTCCCGACCGGTGCTGGCCCGGATGTCATCGGCGGCCACCACGTTGCGGGGGTCGGCCATGGCCACCACCAGGCGGTCCCCGTCCCAGCCGACCGGGATGGCCTTGAGCCGGCGGGCCAGGGCCGGGGGTAGGAGGGACACAGCTGAGACATCGGGCATCCGGATAGAGAGATCGATGTAGTCGAAGCCGGCCTGGGTGGCCAGGGCCGCCACCACGTCCTCCTCCTTGACCAAGCCGCGCTGGGTGAGGATGCGGCCCAGGGCCCCACCACCACCGATCTGCTCGGCCAGCGCCAGGGTCAAGTCCTCCTCGGTCAGAGCGCCGCGCTGTATCAGCAGCTGGCCTAACTGGGTCGGTTCGGACTTGATGTCAGCTGTCACTTTCGTGTTCAACCAGTCCTCCGGGTGTGCTCGGGCCACTGCTGGTCCGATGCCCTGTCCCCTTATCGGCAGTTAGCCAGAAAACCTGGAGCCCTCCAGCATGGCCGCTGCCCCGGCCTCCATGGCGCTTAGGGGCGGGTCCAGCCCTGTCCAGGCCCTCAGCTGGTGGCCGGCCTGGTGCACCAGCATGCCCAATCCCCCTATCGGGCGGGCCCCCCGCTCGGCGGCGGCGGCCAGGAAAGGGGTGGTCAGCGGGTGGTAGACCAGGTCGACCACCACCTGGCCGGCCCGCAGGAGGGCCGGATCCAGGGCCATTCGGGGGTCCCCACCCATGCCCAGGGGAGTGGCGTTGACCACCAGGGCCGCCCTCGTCGCCTCTTCGGGGGGGCCTGTTCGGGCCAGGCCACCCGCCAGAGCCGCCGCCCGCCGGGCCGCCTCCGGGCTCCGGTTGATGACCACCACCTCGGCCGCCCCGGCTGCGGCCAGAGCCAGCACCACCGCCCGGGCCGCTCCCCCGGCGCCCAGAACGGCGCAGGCCATCCCGGCTGGGTCCACCCCCTCCGCCGCCAGGGAGTCGAGGAAACCGGCCCCGTCGGTGCTGTCGCCCACCACCTCCGAACCGGACCAGTACACCGAATTGACCGCTTCCAGGCGTCCGGCGGCCGGCGTGAGCCGGTCGGCCAGGCCGGCCATGGCGGACTTGTGGGGCATGGTCACCGACAGGCCCCGCAGGCCCAGGGCCCGGAATCCGGCCATAGCCCCCTCGACACCTCCCGGCGCCACCTCGAAGGCCAGGAAGGCCCAGTCCAGTCCCAGCTCGGCGAAGGCGGCGTTGAACAGGACCGGGGACAGCGAGTGACGGATGGGTGAGCCGATGACCCCGGCCACCTCGGTGGCACCGCTCAGGGGAATGGGGCCCCTCACCCGGCCAGCCCCCTGCCGCGGGCCAGGGCGATGTTGGCCTCCTGGCCGGCCAGGGTGGCCGAGAAGGCCTCGGTCCCGTCCGCCTGGACCACCACGTAATAGAGGTAGTCCCCGGTGGAGGGATGCAGAGCCGCCTCCAGCGCCGCCTGGCCAGGATCGGCAATGGGGCCGGGCGGCAGCCCGGTGACCAGGTAGGTGTTGTAGGGGGAGGAAACCCGCAGATCGGCCGCACTCAGGCCGGTGTGGCCCGGGCCCAGGGCGTACAGAACGGTGGCGTCTATCTGGAGGCGCATGCCCTTGGCCAGCCGGTTGTAGATGACCTCCCCGACCCGGGGCCGGTCACCGGTCTGTTTGGCCTCCCTCTCGATGAGCGAGGCGATGATGACGGCCTGATAGGGGCTGACCCCGACCGAGGTCGGGGCCTGGGCCAGTCCGATCCGGGAGGCCACCTGGTCGAAGCGGGCGATCATCTGGCCCAGGATGGCGGCGTCGGTCTCCCCGGGGGTGACGGTGTAGGTGTCGGGGAAGAGGAGCCCTTCCAGATCCGTACTGCCGACCGGTTCGAGGGGACTCCGCACTGTCCCCCCGTCGGCCACGGCCAGGAAGTGGGCGGTGCTGTGCCCGGGGAGGGCGCCGACCCGCGCCGCGATCTGGCTGACCGTGAAGCCCTCCGGGACGACCAGGGCCCGGCTCACTTCCGGGCCGCTGAGGGCCTTGACCACGGCCGGGTAGGAGTCGTGCTCCCGCAGGGCGTAGACCCCGGCGTCGAAGTGACTGCCGCCATGCAGGCGCAGGTAGACCCGGAACCAGAACGAGCTGGAAATGACCCGGTCGGCAACCAACCGCCCGGCTATGGAGTCCGTGCTCGAGCCCTCCGGGATGGTGACGTCGACCACCCGGCCGGGATGAGCCGAGGGGTTGATCTGGCTCTCGACCCAGAGCCCGGCCAACGCCACCAGGCTCAACAGCACGGCCATAGCCAGCGCGAGGGCTCGGAGGCGTGACACCTAGGCGCCCCTGGAGTCGAGCCAGGATTGGAGGAAGACGGCGGCGGCGGCCGAGTCCACCACTCCGGTCCGGCGCCGGCGGGCCTTCACGGCCTTTCCTCCGGCCGCCTGACGCAGGGAGCGGGTGGCGACCACGGTGCTGAAACGCTCGTCGCGGACTTCCACGGGGACACCAACCCTCGCCCTGATCTCCTCGACCTCGGCCCGCACCGCCCGGGCGGCTGGACCCTCCGCTCCGGACAGGGAGAGGGGCAGGCCCACCACCACCACCTCGGTCCCGGTCTCGGCCACCCGGCGGGCCAGGGCGTCGTGGTCAACTCCGTGATCGGATCCGCGTTCGATGACCCCGGCCGGGGAGGCCAGGATCCCCCCTGGGTCACTGAGGGCGAGTCCGATGCGGCGGGCCCCGAGGTCCACGCCCAGGGCTCTCACCCGCCGAGCTGGCTCCTGACCCCCGCCAGGGCCTCGTCCAGCTTGGAGACATCCCGCCCGCCCGCCGTGGCCAACTCGGCGTTCTTGCCCCCGCCCCCGCCCACCAGGCGGGCCGCCGGGCTGATCAGATCGGAGGCAACCAGGTCCGAGCCCTTCTCCACCGCTGCCACCAGAGCCACGCTGGTGCCATCCGGGGATCCGCCCAGGATCACCACCTTGACGCCCGGCTGTTGGCGCACCGAAACGGCCAGGCTGCGCAGCTGGTCGGAGGCGAGGTCATCGACCCGCGCCACCACCACCCCGTCGGTGGCCGCACCGGCCAACTCGGAGGCCTGGTCGGCCAGACCCCGCCGTTGGGACTGGCGCAGGGCGTCCTCCGAGGCCCGCTGGCGCTCCATCAGTCGGCTGACGGCGTCGGGCAGTTCCTCGGGCCGGACCTTGAGCAGCGTGGCCGTGCGACCCAGCACCGCCTCCTCCTGGTCGATGCGGTCCAGCGAGGCCGTGCCGGTCAGGGCCTCGATCCGCCTGATGCTGGCCCCGATGGAGCCCTCCGAGACGATCCGGACCGGGCCGATCATGCCCAGGGCCCCGACATGGGTGCCCCCGCACAATTCCACCGAGGCGTCCCCGGCCTCCACCACCCTCACCGTCTCCCCGTACTTGTCCCCGAAGAAGGCGATGGCGCCCCGCTTTCGGGCCTCGGCCATGGGCATCTCGCTGGTGCGCACGGCCGAGTCGGTGATGATCATCTCGTTGACCATCCGCTGCACCCGGACCAGCTCCTCCTGGGTGGGAGCGGCGAAGTGACTGAAGTCGAACCGCAACCGGTCCGGCGCCACCAGCGACCCCTGCTGCTTGACGTGGTCGCCCAGCACATGGCGCAGCGCCCAGTGCAGGAGATGGGTGGCGGTGTGATTACGGCGAATCGCATCTCTGCGCCCCCCGTCCACCGCCGCCATTGCCTCCTGGCCGACGGAGACCTCGCCTTCCACCCGCCGGCCGACATGCCGCGTCAGGCCGGGCAGGGCGTAGTTGGTGTCCACCACCTCGATCGTCCCCGTAGCGGTGGTGATCCGGCCGGCGTCGCCCACCTGACCCCCGCCCTCGGCGTAGAAGGGGGTGCGGTCCAGGAAGACCTCGACGGTGCCGGTCCCACCATCGGGGCCGCCGGCGATATCGAGCACGGCCAGCACCCGGCCGGCCGCCTCCACCGTCTCGTAACCGAGGAAGACGGTGGTGCCGTGCTCGTCCAGCAGCTGGCGGTAGCGCTCATCGGCGGTGGCCGCTCCGATTCCCTCCTTACCGGCCCGCCGGGCCCGGTTCCGCTGAGCGGCCATCTCGGCCTCGAAGCCGGCCATGTCCACGCTGACACCGCGCTCAGCCGCCATCTCCTGAGTCACCTCGATGGGAAAGCCGTGGGTGTCATGGAGGCGGAAAGCGACCTCCCCGCTGATGGTCCCCGATCCGCCGGCCAGTGCCTCTTCGAACCGCGCCGAACCGAACCGTAGGACGTGGCGGAAGCCCTCCTCCTCGCGCCCCACGATCTCGGTGATCAGGTCCGCCGAGCTGGCCAGTTCCGGATAGGCACCCGACATGAGCTCCCGGACGACGCCGATGAGACGCTCGGTGACCGGCTTGTCCGCTCCCAGCTGGTAGGCGCGTCGCACCGCGCCGCGGATGACCCTCCGCAGGACATAGCCCCGGCCCTCGTTCGACGGAAGCACTCCGTCGGAGACGAGGAAGGACATGGCCCGGGCGTGGTCGGCCATAACCCGCAGGGCCACGTCGGTTCTTTCGTCCTGGCCATAAGTGGCCCCGGTGACGGACTGAGCCGTCTCCAGGAGGGGGAGGAACAGGCTGGTGTCAAAGACGGAGGTCTTGCCCTCCAGCAGGGGAAGGATGCGCTCCATCCCCGCCCCCGTGTCGATGTTCTTCTTGGGCAGTTCGATCAGGCTGCCATCGGGCTGGCGAAGCAGCTGCATGAACACCAGGTTCCAGATCTCCACGTAGCGCTCTTCCCCGCCGTGGAGGGGACCGCCGGCCGCCCCGTGCTCCGGGCCCTTGTCGTAGTAGAGCTCGGAGGACATGCCGCAGGGACCGGGGGCACCCTTCTGCATCTCCCAGAAGTTGTCCTCGCCCATGCGCTGGATTCGTTCGGCCGGAACTCCGACGGCGTCGCGCCAGATGGCCTCGGCCTCATCGTCCTGCTCGTAGACGCTGACCCAGATGCGCTCACCGTCCAGGCCCAGCGTCTCGGTGACCAGCTCCCAGGCGAAAGGGATGGCCCGTTCCTTGAAGTAGTCCCCGAAACTGAAGTTCCCCAGCATCTCGAAGAAGGTGAGGTGCCGGGTCGTCTGGCCCACGATGTCGACGTCGGCGGTGCGGAAGGACTTCTGGACGCTGGTGGCCCGGGGCCAGGGGGCCGCCTCCTCACCCAGGAAGATGGGCACGAACTGGACCATTCCGGCGTTGACCAGCAGGGGGGCGGAAGGGTGATGAGGGATCAGGCTGGCCGAGGGGACCAGGGTGTGCTCCCGGTCCACGAAGTAGCCCGTGAAGGCGCGGCGCAGCTGATCGGCATCCATGGAACGCTCCAGGTTACCGGCGGGTTCCCAGCGATTCCCGCAGTTCCGTTTCCCGTTCCGCCATGGCCTGGCGTCCCTCGCTGACCGCCGCCCGGATGTCGGTCCCCAGCCCCCGCAGGGCTTCGGACAGGTCGGAGCCCACCCTTTCAGGGGTGTAGCGCTCGATGGTCGAGCGGACCGTCCTCATGATCCAGAAGGACATCCCGAAGCCGAGGCCGGTTCCCACCGCCAGCCAGAACAGACGCTTGAACACCCGCCTAGTCCTCGCTCTTGCGCCGGAACCGGGAGATGGCCCGGGAGGTGCCCGAACCGAAGGCCAACGCCTTGATCACCGGGTTGGAGAAAGCCAGATAGGCCAGATGGCCGGCCGAGTCGACGGTGGCCGATATCGAGGTCACCGTCTCGAGCAGGCCGTCCATCCGGACCAGCTCCGCTTCGGTCCGCTCGGCTATGCCGCGCATGTGATGCAGAAGGGGCAGGGTCTGATCCCTGATCTCCTCGGCGCCACGGCCGACGGCTTCCACCGTCCCGGCCAGCAGCTTCACCGAACGCCGCAGTGACACCACGGCCACGATCAGAACCACCGCCACGATCAGGCCGACGCCGCCGCCGATGATCGCCCCGACATCGGCCGCACTCATGGCCAGGGACTCTAGCTATAGCTAAGCCCCTGATCGTCCCGGGATCGGCCCGATCCAACCAGAACCGAGCTCAGGTGGCTCTACCCGGCCCCTGGTCCTTCCCCGGGTCCTCCCCATTGCGCCGCCCGCCCCACTGCAGCCGGCCCTCCCGCCCGTGGGGGGAGGGCTCGTAGTAGGTGTGGCCGGCCACCTCCGACGGTCGGTACTCCTGGTCCAGCCACCCGGAGGGGTCATCGTGGGGGTACCGGTAACCGACGCCGTGGCCGAGGGACTGGGCCGAGCGGTAGTGGGAGTCGCGCAGATGGGCCGGAACGGGTCCGGCGGGCAGGTCGCGGACGTCGGCCTGGGCCCGGGAGAGCGCCATCATCACCCGGTTGGACTTGGGGGCCGTGGCCAGGTGGATGACGGCCTGGGCCAGGTTCAGGGCCGCCTCCGGCAGTCCGATGTGCTCGACCGCCCGGGCGGCCGCCTCGGCCACCAAGAGGCTGGTCGGGTCGGCCAGGCCGATGTCCTCCGAGGCCAGGATGACCAGGCGCCGGGCGATGAAGCGAGGGTCCTCACCCGCCTCCACCATTCTCACCATCCAGTAGAGCCCGGCGTCGGGATCCGAGCCCCGTATGGCCTTGATGAAGGCCGATATGACGTCGTAATGCTCGTCGGCGCTGTAGCGAAGCGCCCGTCGGTCGGCGGCGGCTTCAGCATCGGCCAGCTCCACCGCAGCCGGACCGCCGCCCTCCCGGACCGAGGCCAGGGCGATGGCCGCCTCCAGAATGGTCAACCCCGCTCGCACATCCCCGTCGGCCATGGCCACCACATGGGCCACCGCCTCCTCCGAGGCCGCGACCCCTTCCGAGGCGAGAGCCCGGCGCAGGACCTCTTCCACCTGGTCCGGCTCCAGGGGGTTGAGGCGGTAGAGGGTCGTTCGGCTGAGTAGGGCGGCGTTGAGGGCGAAGGAGGGATTCTCGGTGGTGGCACCGATGAGGGTGATCTGGCCGGACTCGACCGAAGGCAACAGGGCGTCCTGCTGGGACTTGTTGAACCGGTGAACCTCGTCCAGGAACAGGATCGTCCCCTGGCCCCTCTCCCCCAGGCGCCGACGGGCCTCCTCCAACACGGCCCGGACATCGGCCACACCGGCCGACACCGCTGAGAGGGTGGCGAACTCCCGGCCGGTGGTATCGGCTACCAACCGGGCCAGGGTCGTCTTGCCCGTCCCCGGCGGGCCCCAGAGGATGGCCGAGGACAGCCGGTCAGTCTCGATCAGGGCACGAAGCGGCGCCCCCCGGCCGACCAGATGCTCCTGGCCCACCATCTCGTCCAGGGATCGGGGCCGCATGCGATGGGCGAGCGGGCCTCGGGAGGCCAGCAGCTCTTCCGCCCCGGCGTCGAACAGCCCGGCACCGGACGGAGCCGAAGGCCCCGGGCTGCGCCGGGGAGGGCTCACTTCTTGGCCGGCGGGAGTTGGACCCGGATGGAGAGGTCGTTGAGCACTTTGTCAGCCACCGGCTTGGGGGCGCCGGTCATCGGGTCCAAGCCACTCTGGGTCTTCGGGAAGGCGATGACCTCCCGGATGTTGTCCTCCCCGGCCAGCACGGCCACGAGGCGGTCAAGCCCGACGGCAAAGCCCCCGTGGGGCGGCGCTCCGTAGCGGAAGGCGCCCAGGAGAAATCCGAAACGGGACTCGGCCTCCTCCGGGGGGATGCCCAGTACCTCGAACAACTTGGCTTGGATGTCGCTGCGGTGGATCCGGATGCTGCCCGAACCCAGTTCCCACCCGTTGAGCACCAGGTCATAGGACTGGGACCGCACCGACAGCGGATCGGACTCCAGTCGGTCGATGTCATCGGGGTGGGGCATGGTGAAGGGATGGTGCGCCGACACGGGCCGCCCGTCCTCGTCCAGACCCTCGAACAGCGGGAAGTCGACTATCCAGACGTAGCGGTACGGACCCTGGCTGACCGGTGGGCGACCCAGGTCGTTGCGCAGCCCACCGAGCACAGTCTGAGCCGGGCGGCGCTCGTCGGCCACCACCAGCACTAGATCACCCGCCTCGGCGCCGGTCAGCGAGACGATCCCGGCCAGCTCGCCCTCGCTGAGAAACTTGGCCACCGGTGATTCCAGGCTGACCCGGCCGTCGCTCTCCCCGGCCCGCATCCACACCAGTCCCCTGGCTCCCATTTCCTTGGCCCGTTGCGTCAGGCTGTCCAGCCGGCTGCGAGGAGCGTCGCCCTGGCCCTGCACCCGGAGGGCGCCCACGTAAGGCGCCTTGAAAGCGTTGAACTCCGTCCCGGCGAAGTTGGCCGTCAACTCGACCAGCTCCATCCCGAACCGCAGGTCGGGCTTGTCCGACCCGAAGCGGTCCATCGCCTCTGCCCACGTCATGCGCCCGATCGGCTCGGGACGGGAGCCCGTCACCGCCTCGGCGGCATCGAGCACGGCTTCGGAGACGAAGGCCAACACGTCGTCCTGCCCGACGAAGGAGGCCTCGATGTCGAGTTGCATGAACTCGAACTGCCGGTCGGCGCGCAGGTCCTCATCCCGCAGGCAACGGGCGATCTGGAAGTACCGGTCCAGTCCACCCACCATCAGCAGCTGCTTGGCGATCTGCGGGCTCTGGGGCAACACGTAGAAGCTGCCGGGCTGCAGCCGGGCCGGCACGGCAAACTCTCTGGCACCCTCCGGGGTCGGCGTCCACAGCATGGGCGTCTCGACCTCGACGAACCCCTGGCGCTCCATGGCCGCCCGCAGGGCGGAGTTGACCTGGGCCCGGATGCGCAGGTTGCGCTGCATCCGGGGCCGGCGCAGGTCGACATAGCGGTGCCGCAGCCGGATGGTTTCATCGGCATTGGTCTCATCCTCAACCGGAAACGGCGGCGGCTCGGCCGGGGACAACACCTCCACCTGGCAGTCCCCGATCTCCACCCCGCCGGTGTCCAGGTTGGCGTTGGCCGTTCCCTCCGGCCGCTGCCTGACCGTGCCGGTGATCCGCAGCACCATTTCCGAGCGCAGGTCATGGCCCCCGTCGACCACGCACTGCACCAAGCCGGTGTGGTCGCGCAGGTCGATGAAAGCCAGATGCTCACCGTGCTCCCGGCGCCGGGCCACCCACCCGCAGATGCTGACGCTCTGGCCGATGTGCTCGACCCGGAGCGCGCCGCAATAGTTGGTCCTCATGCTCATGGCATTACTTCCGCTCTTCCCATCTTGCGTACGGCTTCGGCCAGCTCGGCCCGGGGCACCTTCACCTGATCGTGATCTCCCCGCAGCGGACGGAGGGTGGCCACACCGGCTGCCGCCTCCTCCTCACCGATGATCACGGCCACCGTGGCTCCAGAGCGATCGGCGGCCTTCATCTGGGACTTCATGGAACGTCCGTCGAAGGCCCGGTCGACCCGCAGGCCGGCCGCCCGCAACTCGTGGGCGATGAGAGTGGCCGACCGGCCGTCCACCACATCGATGACGAAAGCGTCGAGCCCCAAGGCGGCTTCGGACATGGCTCCCTCGGCGTCGCAGGCCAACAGAAGCCGTTCGATACCAAGGCCAAAGCCGATCCCCGGAGTGGCTGGTCCACCGAGCGACTCGACCAGGCCGTCGTAGCGGCCTCCGCCGCCCGCTGCGTTCTGTGCCGTGCCCAGAGCGTCGGCAGCAAACTCGAAGGTCGTCCGGCTGTAGTAATCGAAGCCCCGCACCAGGCGGATGTCCGGGGAGTAGGTGACTTTGAGGTCGTCCAGTCCAGACAGGACGGCGGCGTAGTGGGCCTCGCACGGCTCGCAGAGATGATCGGTGAGGGCCGGGGCCTCGGCGGTGGCCGCTTTGCACTCCTCCCGCTTGCAGTCCAGGACCCGCAACGGGTTGAGCTCGAACTTGGTCCGGTGCTCGTCGCAGAGCCGCTCGGCGCTCCCGGACAGGTACGCCCGGAGCAATTCGACATAAGCCGGGCGGCAGGTCCCATCTCCCATGGAGTTGATCTTGAGAGAAACCTGGCGCAGGCCGATGGCCCGGTAGAACTCGGCGGCCAGGGAAATCACTTCCACGTCCACCTCGGGGTCCTCCACGCCGAAGGCCTCCAGACCGAGCTGATGGTGCTGGCGATAGCGCCCGGCCTGGGGCCGCTCGTAGCGGAAGGCGGGAGTGGCGTACCAGGCCTTGAACGGAAGCGCTGGCCGATGCTGGATGAAGGCCCGGGCCACCGACGCCGTGCCTTCTGGGCGCAGGGCCATGTGCCGGTCGCCCTTGTCCCGGAACTCGTACATCTCCTTGGTGACGACCTCGCTGCCTTCCCCGATGCCCCGGAGGAATACGCCGATGTCCTCGAACATCGGGTTGATGACCAGGCCGTAGCCGGCCCGGCCGGCCGTGTTGGCGAACAAAGCCAGCAACTGCTCCCACCGGGCCGAGGCGGGCGGGAGCACGTCGAGCGTGCCCGTCGGCGCCTGGAACCTCGGGGGTGAACTCATCGGCGGAGGTTACCGGAGCCCATCCCCACCCCAACCGCCCTTTTCCGCCCTCGAGGGGGGACTCAGCCGCCCTTGCCGGGGAGGACCCGGTAGGCCTCGTAGACGCCGTCGAGGCGCTTGAGGGCGCCGAGGAGGGAGTCGAGATGGGCCGGGTCGGCCAGTTCGAACTCGAAGCGCATGCGACTGACCCGGTCGGCGCCGGTCTGGCTCGAACTGTTGAGGATGTTGACGTGCAGTTCGGCCAGGATGCGGGTGACGTCGGCCAACAGCCGGGAGCGGTCCAGCGCCACCACCTCGATGCCGACCACGAAGACGCCCAGCCGGTCGGCGTCCCATTCCACCTCGATGACACGTTCACCGCGGCTGACGGAGAGAGAGGCGGCGTTGGCGCAGTCGGTCCGGTGGACCGAGACCCCCCGGCCCTGGGTGACGAAGCCGATGATCTCATCGCCGGGCACGGGGGTGCAGCACCGTGACAGGCGGATCATCATGTCGTCCAGGCCCTCGACATAGACACCGACGGCCTGCCGACTGCCTAGCCGGCGGGGCTGCTGGGCGGTGGTCGGCAGCTGCTCGTCCGCCTCCCCACCGCGGAACTCCCGGGCCAGCCGCTGGGCCACCGACCGGGCCGATACATGCCCGTCCCCGATGGCGGCGTAGAGGGCGTCGAGGTCCCCGTAGTGCATGGATTCGGCCAGGGTGGCCAGCGAGGCCGAGGCGGCCAGTTTCTGCACCGGCAGGCCCTCCTTGCGCAGGGCCTTGCCCACCTCCTCCCGCCCGGACTCGATGGCGTCCTCCCGGCGCTCGCGGCTGAACCACTGACGGATCTTGTTCCGGGCCCGGGGGGTGACGGCGATCTTGAGCCAGTCCCGGGACGGTCCGGCCGAGGGCACCTTGGAGGTGAAGATCTCGATGGTGTCCCCGGAACGCAACTTGGAATCCAGCGGCACCAGCCGCCCGTTGACCTTGGCGCCGATGCAGCGGTGGCCCACCTCGGTGTGGATGGCGTAGGCGAAGTCGACCGGAGTGGCCCCGGCCGCCAGAGTGAGCACCTTGCCCTTGGGAGTGAAGACGTAGACCTCGTCCTGTTCCAGGTCGAGCTTCAGGCTCTCCAGGAACTCGGCCGGGTCGGGAGTGTCCTGTTGCCAGTCCACGATCCGCTGGAGCCAGGCAATCTCGGCGGTGGAGGCGTTCTCCTTGTATCCCCAGTGGGCAGCTATGCCGTACTCGGCCCGGTGGTGCATATCCCGGGTCCGGATCTGGACCTCGAGGGCCTTGCCCTGCGGACCGACCACCGTGGTGTGGAGAGACTGATAGAGGTTGAACTTGGGAGTGTTGATGTAGTCCTTGAATCGGCCGTGGACCGGGCTCCAGATGGCGTGGATGGAGCCGAGGGCGGCCCAGCAGTCCTTCTCGGTCTCCACCGTGACCCGGATGCCCACCAGGTCGTGGATGTCATCGAACTCCTTGCCCTTGATGACCATCTTTTCGTAGATGCTCCACAGGTGCTTGGGTCGGCCGGTCACCTCCCCGGCAATGTTCAGTTCCCCCAGGCGCTCACGCACCGACTCCAGTACCTGGGCCAGGTAGATATCCCGTTCGGGGGCACGGGTGGCCACCATCTGGTCGATCTCGGCGTAGCGGCGGGCGTGGAGGGTGGCGAAGGCCAAATCCTCCAGCTGCCAGCGGATCTCCTGGATGCCGAGGCGGTGGGCCAGGGGGGCGTAGATGTCCAGGGTCTCCTGGGCGGTGCGACGCTGCTTCCACTCCGGCATGGCGGCAATGGTCCGCATGTTGTGCAGACGGTCGGCCAGCTTGATGATGAGGACCCGCCAGTCCTTGGCCATGGCCACCAGCATCTTGCGCATGGTGGCGGCCTGCTGGGCCTCCTTGGAGTCGAAATGCAGCCGGTCGAGCTTGGTGACGCCGTCCACGATGTCGGCCACGCCCTGGCCGAAGTCGGTGGCGATCTCCTCCAGCCCGACGCCCGTGTCCTCCACGGCGTCATGCAGCAGGGCGGCGGCAATGGTCATGTCGTCCAGGCCCAGGTCGGCCACGATCAGAGCGACGGCCAGGGGATGGACGATGTAGGGCTCACCGCTCTTGCGCAGTTGGCCGGCGTGGGCCTTCTCGGCCAGCCGGAAGGCCCGCTGCACCCGGCCGGCGTCGGCCTTGGGATGGCGGTCCCGATAGGCCCGCACCACGGGAGCCACCGGGTCGATGTCAACGGCGGTCGGCCGGCGCCAGGGCAGGACCCGGTCGACGGTGGTGGTGATGCCCTCCCTCACGGCCTCGTCCTACCTCCCGTGGGGATGCTCACCTAGTAACTCACCAGCGTCTGTACGTCCCATCCGCCCAGGCGATCCCGGCCCCGCAGCGGCGTCAACTCCAAGGCGAAGAGCATGGAGGCCACCTTGGCTCCCAGCCGTTCGAGCAGAACCGCCCCGGCCCGGGCCGTCCCTCCGGTGGCCAGCACATCGTCGACCAGGACCACTGTCTCGCCTTCGGTGACCGAGTCCCGGTGAATCTCCAGGCGCTCGTCCCCGTACTCCAGGGAGTAGGACTCCGACTCCACCTCCCAGGGCAGCTTGCCCGCCTTTCGCAGCGGGATCAGCCCGGCCCCCAACCTAAGGGCGAGTGGAGCGGCGAAGAGAAAGCCCCTGGCCTCGACCCCGGCCACCTTGGTCGGCGTGGAGTCAGCCACCGCCTCCGCCATCCAGTCGACCACGGCGCCGTACGCCACCGGATCGCCCAGGACCGGGGTGAGATCCTTGAATCCGACCCCGGCCCGGGGGAAATCGGACACGTCGCGGACCAGACGACGGATTGCCTCTGGGTCGGCGGCCACCACCCAACGCTACCGGCTGACCGCCGGGATCCAGGAGACCGCCTTAGCGGCGGCGGCCCTTCTTCCTGGGCCGAGGCGGCGTCCGCCGGGCTCCGGCCGAGCTTCCGGGCCGGGCTCCCACGGGCCGCGGGCCGGCCGAGCCGGACCCGGAGCCGGCCTGGCGTCCGCCATCGGCCTCCGGGCCGGAGGGGGTGAGCACGGCTGGGCCCCTCTCGCGGCTGGAGCCGGGGGAGGCAGCGCCGGCGCCGGCCGCCGCCGATGCGGGGGTGAGCAGAACGGAGGCGCCGGCCGAACGGCTGGCCAGGCGGTTGCGGATGGCGGCGTAGCGGGGCTCGCGCTCCTTGAGTACGGCTAGGAGCGGGGAGGCGATGAAGATCGAGGAGTAGGCACCGGAGAGGAGCCCAACGAAAAGGGCGAGGCCGAAGTCCTGGAGGGAGGCGGCCCCCAGGAGGTAGGCACCGATGACCAGCACGGAGACAATGGGCATGATGGCCACCAGGCTGGTGTTGATCGAACGCATCAGGACCTGGTTCATGGACAGGTTGACCGTGTCGGTGTACGTGTACCGGCCCGACCCGCCGAAAGACCGGACCGCCTCCTGGACGCGGTCGAAGACGACCACCGTGTCGTACAGCGAGTAACCCAGGATGGTGAGGAAGGCGATCACCGTCTCCTGGCTGACGGAGAAGTGGAAGATGGCGTATACGCCGACCGTGACCAGGATGTCGTGGAAGACGGCCACGATGGCGGCCAGGGCCATCTTGGGTTCGAACTGGATGCTGAGGTACACGATGATGGCCAGGATGAACAGGACCAGGGCCAGGATGGCCTTGTTGGTCACGTCGCCGCCCCAGGAGGGGCCGACGTCGGTGACACTGACGCTGTTGGCCGAGGTCCCGGCCGCCTTGGCCAAGGTATCGGTGACCTTGGTCTCCAGAGCTGTGTTGACCCCCCCGCTCTTACCCTTGACGTAGGCCTCGACCAGTATCTCCTTGGTCCCGTTCTGGGCCCGGAGCTGCTGGATGGTGGCCGAGTTGCCCAGCCCGGCCGAGACGACCGCGCTGCGGGCCTGGGCCACGGACAGGTTCTGGGCCGGCACCTCCCACGAGGTCCCCCCGCGGAACTCGATGCTCAAGTTGAGGCCGTTCGTGACCAGGAAGACCAGGCCGAGCAGTATGACCAGGCCGGAGCCTATGAACCAGGCCCGGCGGCGCCCCACGAAGTCATACGAGGTTTCCCCGTAGTAGAGGCGCTGCCAGATGTTGTGCTTGCGCAGCTCCAGGGGCACCGTGGTCATGGAGCCACTCCCGGCGCGGCGAGACCCCGGCCGACGCCCATGAAACGGGCTTCGGTGAATGTCGGGTTACGTCCCATCAGGATGACCAGGGGACGGGTGAAGAAGTAGCTGGTGAACACGTCGATGAGCGTCGAGAGACCGAGCATGAAGGCGAAGCCCCGGACCGGGCCCACGCTCAGGAGATAGAGGAGAACGGCGCCGATGAAGGACACGGCGTCGGCCACCACGATGGTGCGGAAGGCCCGACGGAAGCCGCGGTCGACGGAGGAGCGGACGGTCTTGCCCGATCTGATCTCGTCCTTGAGGCGTTCGAAATAGACGATGTAGGAGTCCACGTTGATACCGATGGAGACGATCACCCCGGTGACTCCGGCCAGGGTGAGAGCGAAGTTGGCGGTGTGGCCCATGTAGGAGATGACCGGCCAGATGAAGGCTCCGGTCAGGGCCAGGCCGAAGAAGGCCACCAGGCCCAGGGCCCGGTAGTACAGAATTATGTAGAGGAGCACCAGAATGAGGCCTCCGACGCCGGCGATCAGCCCGGCCCGGAGGGACGAGGAGCCGAGGGTGGCCGATACGGTCTGGACACTCTGCTGGACGAGCTTGACGGGTAGGGATCCGTAGCTGAGTACCAGGGCGAGATCCTTGGCCTGGGTCTCAGTGAAGCTGCCGCTGATCTGTCCGCTGCCGTGGAAGGCGGTGGCGTTGATTTGCGGGGCGGACTCCACCACATTGTCCAGGACGATTGCGACGTACTGGTGGTACTCCTTGGCCGCCATGGCATCGAAGGCTCCGGATCCGGCTGAGGTGGTGGTGAAGTTGACCAGCCACTGGCCGGTGGTGCTGAGCCCGGCCGTGGCCGAGTGGATGATGGTGCCGTTGAGCAGGACCGGACCGACGATGTAGCACTGGGTCGGGTTGTTGGCCGTGGCCAGCGGAAAGATGCCGTCGGTCGGGGGCAGCCCGGTCGGCGTCGCACACTTGCCGTTGGTCGGAGCGGTGATCTCCTGGGTGCCGCTGGACGACTGGAGAACCGGGCGGAAGGTGAGCTGGGCCGTCTGGCCGATGAGGGCGAGGGCCCGCTGCGAGTCCTTGACCCCGGGCAGCTGCACCACGATGTCACTGCCCTGGAGGGTGATATTGGGCTCGGCCACGCCGAGGGCATCGACCCGGTTGGTGATGATGTTCTTGGCCTGGTTGAGGATGTCCTTCGACACCGGGTGGGCCGGCTTCAGGGCCACCGATACCCCACCCCGCAGGTCGAGGCCGAGAACGGGGCGGTAGCCGGCCAGGAGGACGGCGGCCATGCTCCCGATGGCCAGCACCAGGGTCACGATGAGCGGGACCCAGTGGCTACGCCGGCGCATCATCGTCTCCTGCGCCCGGGTCCCGGGTCTCGGGTGCGGGCTCGGGGGGCCAACTCGGCGCGGGCGGGGCGGCGGCCGGCGGGTTGACCGGCAGGGACTGGGTGGCGGCCGGGCCGATCACGGTGGGCTCGTCCGCCACCGAGGCCGGCTCGTCCATCAGGGGACCCTCGGAGACGATCGGGGCCTCGGGCGCCGCGGCCGGAGCCGGGGGCTCGACCACGGGGGTCTCCCCCAGGCCGAGGCCCTCGTCAGAGCCGAGGCCCTCCTCGGAGGGGAGGTCCGCACCGAAGGGATCGGCCGGTCCGGTCTCATCCAGGTCCGGGGAGGCGTCGGCCGGGTTGAGGACCTGTTGGACGGCGCTGCGGATGAAGGTGATGGTTGTGCCGGGGCCGACCTGGAGCTGGACGAACTGGTCGTCCAGGTCGATTATGCGGCCGACTATCCCTCCAGCGGTCTGGACCTCAGCACCCACATGCAGGCTGGACACCAGGGCCCGCTGGCGGCGCACCTGCTGTTGCTGGGGACGGACCAGGAGGAAGTACCCGATAACGAATATGAGGGGGAGGATCAGAACCGAAGACATGAGGCCCGTCGTTGGGGGTCGAAGCGACCGGAGACACTAGCGCGGCACCTTCCCGGATCAGGGATCACCCGCCGTCCAGGTCCGGCCAACCTGCTCCCGCAGGCCGGCCAGGGTACCGGCTTCCACGGCGGCGGCCGCCCGCCTGACCAGGCCCCGGAGCCAGGCCAGGTTGTGCCGGCTGACCAGGCTGGCCCCGGTGGGTTCGCCCACGCTGAGCAGGTGGCGGATGAAGGCCCGGGACCAACGGGCACAGACCGGGCAGGGGCAATCCGGGTCGATCGGGCCCGGCTCCTCGGCGTTGGCGGCCGAGCGAAGGGAGAGGCGGCCGGCGGAGGTGAGGGCCGTGCCGTGGCGACCGAGGCGGGTCGGTAGGACGCAGTCGAACATATCCACCCCCCGGGCAATCGCCTCCACCAGCCCAATGGGGTCCCCCACGCCCATGAGGTAGCGAGGGGCATCCAGGGGCAACTCGGCCACGGCCGCCTCCAGGGAGCTGAGCATCAGTTCCCGGCTCTCCCCCACCGACAGTCCGCCGATTCCATAGCCGTCGAAGCCCAGCTCGGCGGTTATCCGGGCGCTCTCGGCCCGCAGATCGGGGTCATCCCCGCCCTGGACGATGCCGAAGAGGGCCTGGGTGCCCCCAGGGTGGGCGTCCCGGGCCCGTCGGGCCCAGTCGGCGGTTCGCTCCAGGGCCAGGCGGAGGACTTCCGGGGTGGAGGGCAGGGAAGAGCAGACATCCAGCACCATCTGGATGTCTGTGCCGAGCTCGATCTGGATGGCCACCGCTGATTCCGGGGTGAGGCGCTGGTAGGAGCCGTCGTAGGTCGATTGGAAGGTGACTCCCTGGTCGTCCACTTTGGGCGAGAGGGAGAAGACCTGGTAGCCGCCCGAGTCGGACAGGATGTGGCCGTCCCACCCAGTGAAGGCGTGGATCCCGCCGAGGCGACGGACCAGATCCGAGCCGGGCCTCATCATGAGGTGGTAGGTGTTGGCCAGCACCACCTCGTAGCCCATGGCTTCGACGTCGGCGGAAGTCATGGCCTTCACCGTGCCCCGCGTCCCCACCGGCATGAAGCAGGGCGTCTCGAAACTCCCCCGGGCCGTGGTGACCCGCCCGACCCGGGCGGCGCCGTCCCGGGCCGAGATCTCCAGCCGCAGGGCGCCGCTCACACCGGCACCCGGGTCGTGATCATGGCGTCCCCGAAGGACAAGAACCGGTAACCCGAGCGGAGGGCTTCGGCGTAGAGATCCCGCCACCTCGGCCCGCAGAAGGCGGCCAGCATGAGCAGCAGGCTGGATCGGGGGAGGTGGAAGTTGGTCATCATCACGTCGACCACCCCGAAGGAATACCCGGGGGTGATGAACAGCCGGGTGCGGCCCTCGCTCTCGCCGCTGGTCCAGGCCGCCTCCAGGGCCCGGACGGTGGTGGTGCCGACCGCCACCACCCGCTCGGCGTTGAGACACGCTTTCCAGGTGGCCTCGGGCACCGAGTAGCGCTCGCTGTGCATGACGTGGTCCTCGGGCCGCTCGGCCGTCACCGGACGGAAGGTGTCCAGCCCCACGGACAGGTCCACCTTGGCCACTTCGGCCCCCGCCTGACGGCAGCGATCCAACAGGTCGATGGTCAGATGCAATCCGGCCGTCGGCGCCGCCGCCGATCCGGGCCGGGATGCATAAACGGTCTGGTAGCGCTCCGGATCGGCCAGAGGGGCGGTGATGTAGGGGGGTAGAGGCATCACCCCGGCCCGGGAGGGGAGGGCAGGGTCGAGGAGACGGATGCTTCGGCGTCCGTCGGGGAGGCGGGAGCCGACCTGGGCCACCGGCACACCATCCAGATGCAGGACGCTGCCCGGGGCGAGCCGGCGGCCGGGCCGGACCAGGGCCTCCCACCAACCGTCGGGCCCTTCCTCCAGCAGGAGGACCTCCACCGCTCCCCCGGTGGGCTTGGTCAGGCGCAGCCGGGCCGGAAGGACCCGGGTCTCGTTGAGGACGATGACGTCCCCGGGGCGGATCAGCGCAGGCAGGTCGCCAACGCTCCGGTGATGCAGAGCCCCGTCGGGGTCGGTGGCATCAAGCAGGCGGGCCGAGTCCCGGGGCTCGACGGGCACCTGGGCCACGGACGCCTCGGGCAGGGAGTAGTCGAAGGCGTCCACCGCCACAGGTTGCCCGACGGCGGGGACTTCCTGGTTCAGGCCTCCGGGTCGAACAGGGACGCCGTCGGCGGGTCGATGCCGGCCACGGGGGCGTCCAAACCCAGGTGACGCCAGGCCGCCGGGGTCGCCACCCGCCCCCGGGGGGTGCGCATCAGCAGGCCGACCTGGATGAGGAACGGCTCGTAGACGTCCTCGACGGTGTCGGGCTCCTCCCCCACGCTGACGGCCAGGGTGGACAGGCCCACCGGTCCGCCGCCGAAGCGGTGGCACACGGCGGAGAGGATGGCCCGGTCGACTTTATCCAGGCCGAGCTCGTCCACGCCGAACAGGCTGAGGCCGGCGGCGGCCGACTGCTTGGTCACCACCCCGTCAGATCGGACCTCACAGAAGTCCCGGACCCGCCGCAGGAGCCGGTTGGCGATGCGGGGGGTGCCCCGGGACCGCCCGGCGATCTCGGCGGCGCCCTCGTCCCGAATGTCCACCTCCAGGATGTGGGCGGCCCGGCGCACAATGGCCTCCAGGTCCCCGGCGTCGTAATAGTCGAGACGGGCCACCAGACCGAAGCGGTCCCGCAGCGGGCCGGTGATCAGCCCGGTGCGGGTGGTGGCCCCGACCAGGGTGAAGCGGGGCAGCTCCAGGCGCAGGGACCGGGCGGTGGGACCTTTACCGATGACGATGTCGAGTTGGAAGTCCTCCATGGCCGGATAGAGGATCTCCTCCACCGCCCGCCCCAGGCGATGGATCTCATCGATGAAGAGGACGTCGCCCTCCTGCAGGTCGTTGAGCAGGGCGGCCAGGTCCCCAGCTCGGACCAGGGCCGGGCCCGAGGTGATCCGCAGCCCCACGCCCATCTCGGCGGCCACGATGCCGGCCAGGGTGGTCTTGCCCAGCCCGGGCGGGCCGGCAAAGAGCAGGTGGTCGGCGGGCTGACCCCGCTTCCTGGCCGCCTCCAACACGATGGCGAGGTGCTCCACCACCCCGGCCTGGCCCCGGAACTCGCTCAGCCGCCGGGGCCGCAGGTAGGCCTCCTCCGCCTCCTCCTCCGGGGCGGCGGTAGGAACCAGATCGACGGGGTCGTTGCTGGCCCCGGGCGCCCCGGGGGCGGCCTCGACGGGCTCGTGGCCGGCGGCACCAGCGGGCGGCGCGGGGCCGGCGCCGTCCACGGATGGCTCGTCCTGGTGGCGGACCACCTCGCGCCTCGGGCTCAACGGGCGGCCGCCATGCGCCGGAGGGCGTGGCGGAGCATCACCTCGGGCCCGTCCTCCTCAGCCATCCCCCGCAGGGCTTCCCGCACCTCATCGGCTCCGTAGCCGAGGCCGGCCAGGGCGGCGTGGACCTCGGCCCTCGGGCCCGGCACCGCTCCATCGGCCAGGGCCACCAGGCCGGGCCCGTCGGTATCGAGAGGCAGGTCGAGGCGGGCCTTGAGCTCGACCAGCAACCGCAGGGCCGTCTTGGGCCCGATCCCGGGCACCATGACCAAGGCGTCGATGTCATCGGAGGCGACGGCCCGGCGCAGGGCGGGAGGGGTGTGGGTGGACAGGATGGCCAGGGCCACGGCCGGGCCGACGCCGTGGGTCCCGATCAGGGCTTCGAAACAGTCCCGTTCATCCCGGGTGGCGAAGCCGTAGAGGACGATGGCGTCCTCTCTGACGTGGGTGTGGACATGGACGAAGGCGGCCGAGCCGCTCGGTCCCACTGCCGCCAGTGTTCCGGCCGGAGCACTCAACCGGTAGCCGACCCCGCCGACCTCGAGAAGCAGCTCCCCCTTGGCCGTGCGGTCGAGCACGGTGCCCCGCAGCGAGCCGATCATGGCCGCCCCCGGCTGGGGTGGAGGCGGAGGGACCGCTCGGCCGGACCGGACGCCGCCGGTCGAGCCCGGCCGGCGGAGAGGACCCGCTCGGCCTGGGCCGCCTTGGCCAGCATGGGCGCCACCCGGAGATGGCAGAGGGCGAGAGCCAGGGCATCGGCGGCGTCGGGGGGCTCGGGGGGTGCGGACAGGTCGAGGAGGATCTGGACCATCTTCTGGACCTGGTACTTCTCGGCCGAGCCGTAGCCGGCCACCGACTGCTTCACCTCGTTGGAGGTGTACTCGGCCACCTGGCATCCGGCCCGGGCGGCGGCGGCCAGGGCCAGTCCGCTGGCCTGGCCGACCGACATGGCGGTTCGGGCATTGGTCTGGAAGAAGACCCGCTCCACCACCACCACATCGGGCCGCATCTCATCGATGAGGACCTCCAGGTCCTCAGCCAGGGTGGCCAGGCGTTCAGGCAGAGGCTCGGCTGGGGACGTGGTGAGCACCCCGCCGGCCTCCGCCGTCAGCTTCGAGCCGGTCCGCCGGACGCAGCCGTACCCGCAGCGCGAGACACCAGGGTCGATGCCGAGCACGAACATCTGTTCGAATATACCTGACCCGAACCGGGTGCAGGTGGATCCCCACGTCCGGAGCCGGCCGGCGGCCGGGTGGCTCAGGCTTCCACCAGATCCAGGATGGAGTCGGGGATGTCGAAGTTGGCAAAGACGTTCTGCACGTCGTCGAGGTCCTCCAGGGCGTCCATCAGGCGCAGGACCTTGCGGGCGTCGGACTCGCTCTCCAGCGGAACGGCGTTGGTGGGCAGCATGGTGAGATCGGCCGAGTCGATGGGGATGCCGGCCTCCTCCAGGGCGGCCCGGACCTTGCCCAGGTCACTGGGGGGGGAGGTGACCTGCCAGGTGTCGCCCTGGTCGCTCAAGTCCTCGGCCCCGGCGTCGAGGGCCACCAGCATCACGTCGTCCTCGGTCACTTCGGCCCCGTCCGGTCCGCGCTTGGGCAGGATGAGGACACCCTTGCGCTCGAACTGCCAGGCCACGGCGCCGGGCTCGGCCATGGAACCGCCGCTCTTGGAGAACAGGGTGCGAACATCGGCCCCGGTGCGGTTCCGATTGTCGGTCAGGCATTCGATGATCATGGCCACCCCGGCCGGGGCGTAGCCCTCGTAGCTGACCTGCTCATAGCGGACCCCCTCAAGCTCACCGGTGCCCCGCTTGACGGCCCGCTCGATGGTGTCCGTGGGGACCGAGGCATCCCGGGCCTTCTGGAACATGGTGCGCAGGGTGGCGTTGGAGTTGATGTCCCCCCCGCCCTCGCGGGCCGCCACTTCGACCTGGCGGATCAGCTTGGCGAAGAGTTTGCCCCTGGCCTTGTCCTGAGCGCCCTTCTTGTGCTTGATGGTCGCCCACTTGGAATGACCCGACATCGCTACTTCCTCCCGTCCCCGTCGGCGGCCGAAGCGGCCCCGGCCAGGAACATCTCGTGGATACGGATATCTCCCGACAGCTCGGGATGGAACGAGGCCACCAGGTGGCGGCCGGCGCGGCAGAGCACCGGGCTCGACACACCGGAGGCGTCGGTGACCGAGGCGAGCACTTCGACCGAGGGACCGACCTCCTCCACCACCGGAGCCCGGATGAACACGGCCGGCACGGTGCCGACCAGGCCTGCCACCTCCAGATCGCACTCGAAGGACTCCATCTGGCGGCCGAACCCGTTGCGGCGCACGGTCATGTCGATGATTCCGAAGCCCGTCTGGTCCGGACGCCCGTCCCGGACCCGGGCGGCCAGCAGGATCATGCCGGCGCAGGTGCCGAGGGCGGGCATGCCTTCCTCCAGCCGGCCGGCCAACTCCGGGCGCAGGCCGGAACTGTCCAGCAGCATGGACAAAGTGGTGGACTCGCCGCCGGGCAGGACGATGGCGTCGACGCCGGCCAGGTGCTCGGGCCGGCGGACCTCGACCGGCTCGGCGCCGGCGGCATCCAGGGCTAGGGCGTGCTCACGGAAGTCGCCCTGCAGGGCGAGGACGCCGACCTTCACCTGGCGGCACCTCAGCGGCGGCCCGGCCCGCAGCCCGCATACGGGCTACCAGCCCCGCTCGGCCAGCTTGACGGCCAACTCGGACTCCTCCTGGCCGGGCATGGCCCCGCCCAGGCCGGCGCTGACCTTGGCCACGATGGCCGCCTCCCGGAAGTGGGTGGTGGCCTCCACGATGGCGCGGGCCCGACGGGAAGGATCCTCGGACTTGAAGATGCCCGAGCCCACAAAGACGGCCTCGGCCCCAAGCTGCATCACCAGCGAAGCGTCGGCCGGGGTGGCGATGCCGCCGGCGCAGAAGAGAGGAACGGGCAGTCGGCCCGACTCGGCGATCTCCTGGACCAGAGAAACAGGGGCGGCCAGCTTCTTGGCCCAGTCGTAGAGCTCGGCGGAGTCGGCCACGCCGATGCGGCGGATGTCGCCCAGGATGGAACGCAGATGGCGCACCGCCTCCACGATGTTCCCGGTGCCGGCCTCGCCCTTGGAGCGGATCATGGCCGCCCCCTCGGAAATACGGCGAAGCGCCTCCCCCAGATTGGTGGCGCCGCACACGAAGGGCACGGTGTAGGCCCATTTATCGATGTGGTGAGCCTCATCAGCGGGGGTGAGGACCTCGCTCTCATCGATGTAGTCGACGCCGAGCGATTCGAGCACCTGGGCCTCGGCGAAGTGGCCGATCCTGGCCTTGGCCATGACCGGCACCGTGACCGTGGCCTGGATGCCCTGGATGAGGGCGGGGTCGCTCATGCGGGCCACGCCACCGTCGCGCCGGATGTCGGCCGGGACCCGCTCCAGGGCCATGACCGCTACCGCCCCCGCATCCTCGGCCACCTTGGCCTGCTCGGCGTTGACCACGTCCATGATCACACCGCCGCGCAGCATCCCGGCCAGGCCCCGCTTGACCCGGGCGCCGCCCGTAACCCGTTCGGTCGGCGTCGAGTTGGGGCTGTTGTCCTGGGGCACAGCTGGATTCTACCGCCGTTAGAGACCGCTCCCCGTCCCATTCAAGGGCGGTGCGGAGCCGGCTCAGAGCTCCCGTAGGGCGCTGATCCGGTCCTCGACGCTGTCACCGGGGCGGGGCCGGCCCGTCCCCCCGGTCCGGGCCTTCGGGGCGGCGGATGCAGGGGCGACATCCCACAACAGGTCGAGCCGGGGTGAGGAGGGGGCGGTGCGGAGGGAGCTCATTTTGTCGAGGGCGCCGGCCAGGCCGGGGGGGAACTTGGTCAGCCCCACGGCCGCCACGTCGGTCGGTGGCTCCCGCCCGCCCAGCAACCAGGCGGTGGTGCGGGCGCCCAGGGACGGCAGCAGGCCGCTGAGAGGGGCGACGGTCACGGCGGCGGCCGCCCCGACCAGGGCGTCGCCCCGCCGGATGTGGCTGAGTTGGTGGGCCACCACGCCCTCCATCTCGATGCGGGAGAGCGCAGGCAGCAGACCGCTGGTCACCACCAGGCTGGTGTCCTCGGGCCGGGTGCCGACCACCAGGCAGTTGGCCGAGGCGTCATCCAGAACCATCAATCTCGGCTTGGGCAGTCCGGCCACCGCGCAGAGGCCGTCGACCAGGTTGTGGAGCCGGGCCGCCTCCCGGCCTATGGGCGCCAGCGGGTGCAGTTCCAGGCCGCGCAGGGCCATTCCAGGCCCGAGGCGCCAAAGCCCGGCGGCGGCCACGGCGGTGAGGACGATCAGGAGTATGGGCGCCAGCCACCAACCCAGCACGGCCCCGATGACCACGGCCACAACCAGTGCCGGCAAGGCCCCGGTCAAGCCGACCGCCACTCGGGCCCGGCGCCGGTTGGCCACCGCCTGGCGGCTGAGCACTTCATAAGGTGAGACCGCCGGAGGAGGGGGCGGGGCCACCTCCCGGGGCGAAGGCTGGGGCCGCGGTCGGCGGCCGCCCTGGCCCTTACGGGGCGGGCGGCCGCGGCTGTTGCGGCTACGGACGGGCTGGGGCACCCGGCCATCCTCTCACGACGCCGGCCGGCCCCGGCGGAGGGGGATCTGGTCCGGAAGGACTAGGCGAAATGGTCACCCATGACGATGGTAAAGCCGGAAGAGCCTTACCAAACTGGACAGGAAGCACATTCCACTTGGGGGGATCTCAAATGCGTAGGGCTCGGGTTTGCACAGCCGTATTGAGCGCGGCCGCCATCACGGCTCTGAGCGTCACCAGCGCCGGAGCGGCTACTCCCGCCTCCGGGGTAGGGGCGGCGCAAGGCACTTCGACGGTCTTCAGCCTGGCCCTCGGCACGGCCGGCGGGGCCGCCTCGGCCGCCAGCCCGTCACTTCTCTCCACCCAGCTCATCGGTGATCTGGGCTCGGTCAGCAACGACCCCGCGGCTGGGCCCACGTCGGCCCTGACCCGCCTGGCCGGGCTCCAGTCGGCCAGCTCGGCGGTACCGGCTCTGAATCTGAACGTGCCGAGTTCGCCGGTACAGGCCCAGAGCCCGGGCGGCGCCCCTTCGGTGAGCACCCCCGCCGTCACCCTGTCCAACCTGGCCGGGGTCGGCGTTCCGGCCTCGGTCGCCAGCGGAACCCTGGAACCGGCCACCCTGGCCGCCGTCGTCGATTCCACCGGGGCCCACAGCAATCTGTCGGCCGGTGTGTCCGGCATCGCCCTGGCCGGCGGCCTGGTCGGCCTGGGCTCGGCCGCCACCAAGGTGTCCGACGACGCCGGGGGCAGCCAGGCCAGTTCGGTGAGAAGCCTGCAGACCGGCCCCATCACCGTGCTCAGTCTGGGCCAGCTGCTGGCTGGGCTGGGCATTCCCTTGTCCGACCTTCCGCTGTCCACCCTGTCCAATCTGCTCGGCACCCTCCACCTGCCCCTGCCTTCGGTGCCGGGGGCCGTTTCCTCCCTCCCGACCGGCTCGAACCTCTCCGGTGAGGTGGCGGCCCTGGCCGCAGCCGTGAACAGCATCACCACCGAACTCAAGGTGCCCGCCTCCTCGCTGGTGACCCGGCCCCAGCCGATGCGGTCGCATCTGGGCCTTCCCTCTCTGCCGGTCAGTGTGTCCAGCGCGGGCAACCCCATCCCGAGCCTGCCTCCGCTCCCGACGCCGACCGGCCTGCCGGTCGGGGCCAATACCGGCGGGATCACCTCGGGCTCCGCCGGCCAGGTGACCTCGGCTGCGGTCAACACCCTCTCCTCGGAGTTGTCCCCGGTGCTGGATGCCCTCGGCCTGGGCCAGATCAACCTGGCCACGGCTCTGTCCACGGTGACCAACCTGACGTCCCTGCTCGACACCCTCCAGGCTGACCTCGGTAGCGTTCTGGACCAGGCCCTGTCCGCTTTGGACAGCGCCGCCCTGCTCAAGGTGTCGGGTCTCGACATCGCCCTGTCGACCATTGCCACCAGCTCGGTGGCCACGTCTCTCGCCCAGCTGCAGGGAACGGTGGGCTCCGTCTCCGTTGGCAATCTGCTCACCACTCCGTCGCTCAACCTGACCACCGCCGCCTCCACCCTCTCCGGGGTGGTGGCGGGCCTCCAGTCGGCGGTCGGCAGTGTGCTCGGTCAGGTCAGCTCGTCCCTGTCCGGGGTCGTCTCGGTCAAGGTCCTCACGCCGCTGGCCGGGAGCGGGATCAGCCAGGACGGTAAGTACATCAAGGCCCTGGACGGCATCACGGCCCTCACGGCCACCATCACGCCGCCCGCCAACCTGGCCAGCCTGGTGTCCTCGCTGACCTCGGCGGTCAACCTGCCCGAGAGTGCGGCCGGGCTCCTGGGCCTGGCCGGAGTGCCGGCGGCCACGGTCGCCAGCCTCGGAGCGGCCCTGGCCCCCATCGCCACCCTGTCGGCCACGTTGAGTCAGACCCTCGGAGCCCTGGCCAACGGAGCGGTCCTCCGGGTCGGATCCCTCCAGGCCCAGTCGGACTTCGCCCCGGCCCCGGTGGCCGGGGCCAGCCCGGCCACCCCGGGCACCCCGGGCACAACCTCCCCGCCTGGGCACACCGTGCCCACCCCGGGCAAGCTGCCCTTCACCGGTGGCAACTCCGCGCTGGGCGCCTTCGGCGGAGCCGGACTGTTGGCCGTGGTGGCCGGGCGGCGTCTGCGCCTGGCCCGTAGGGCCCGTCGGAGTTGAGCCTGGCCCGTAAGGCCCGTCGGAACTGAGCCTGGGCCGTAGGGCCCGCCGGAGCCGAGCTCTCAGCGGGCGGAGTGGAAGAAGAAGGGCCGTCCCTCGGGGCGGCTCTTCTTCATTTCCGTCACCCGGGAGTAGAGATCCCCGTAGGCCTCGGCCAGGCGGTTCATGGAATAGGCGGCGGCCCGCTCCGAGCCGGCCGCCCGGAGCCGGGCCCGGAGCTCAGGATCGGAAAGGGCCTGCGTCAGCGTGGCGGCCAGGGCGGCCGGATCGGCGGGCGGGACCAACAGGCCGTCGGCTCCGTCGGTAACCACACTGCGGTAGCCGTCGATGTCCCCGGCCACCACCGGAGTGCCGGCGGCCATGGCCTCGAGCAGCACCAGTCCGAAGGACTCCCCCCCCAGGGAGGGAAAACAGCACAGGTCCGCCCCCTTCATCCGAGACGCCCGCTCGGTGTCGCTGATCCGGCCCAGCCACCGGATCCCGGTCACGGCCCGGTAGCGGGCCTTGAGTTCATCGGTCTGGGGGCCGTCCCCGGCCACCCAGAGCTCGGGCGGGTCGGCCATGAGGGTCAGCGCCTCCAGCAGGACGACCAGACCCTTTCGTTCCTCGTGCCGACCGATGAACAAGACGGTGGGCCCGGAGGTCGGCGTCGGCACCGGGCCGGTGAAGGCCTCCACGTCCACACCGTTGAACAGCATCTCGTAGTCCCCGCCCAGGGCGCTCTCGGCGGTGTGCCTGGCGTCGGCGGAGACGGCCACCCGGATGTCAATGCGCCGGGCCCAGCGCACCAGGAGGGGACCGAAACCGGCATAGGCGGCGCTGGCTCCGCTGCGGTGGAAGGTGCCGACCACGGGCAGATCGGAATACAGCAGAGCCGTGAGGGTGGGCCCGGGAACCATCGGCTCATGCAGGTGGAGCACGTCATAGTCCCCGTCCCGCAGGGCGGCGATGGTCCGCCGGGCGCAGGCCACGTCGGGGGCGATGGGAGCCACCGAACCGTTGGCGGCCAGGGGCACCGAGCGCCCGAGCGTCCGCACCCCGGACTCAGGGGGCGGGCCGTCCGATGGTGCCAGCACGGTCACGTCGTGGCCGTGGCGGCGCTGGGCCCGGGCCAGGCCGAGGACCTGGCCCTGCACCCCACCGGGGATGGAGAGGCTGTAGGGACAGACCTGCGCCACCCGCACGGGCCGAACCGTAGCGCCCGGCCTCAGCCGGGCAGATCCCGCAGGCGGGGAAGGGCGGCATCCTTGGCCGACACCAGCCGACGGTCGTTGACATCCACCGGAATGGGCCAGGCGATGCCGAGGTCGGGGTCGAAGGCGCTGACGGCCACGCCGGCCATGTCCGGGCGCCATTCATCGTCGAAGCAGTAGAGGTAAGCCGTCTCCCCCTCGGCCGTGGCCTGGAAGCCGTTGCACACCCCCCGGGGCACCAGCACGGCCCGACCCGGCTCCAGCTCGACCGTCACCGTCCGGCCGTAGGAAGCCGACCCCGGACGGGCGTCCACATAGGCGCCCCGGGCCGAACCGACCGCCACCGACACCAGCTTGGTCATCGCCTCCCCGTGCAGGCCCCTCACCACCCCCTGACGGGAGGTGGTCAGGTTGACCTGGCGCCAGACGCCGATGGCGCCGAGGCCCAGGTCGTTGACGGCGCTAGCCCGGAAGAACTCCCGGACCACTCCCCTCTCGTCCCCCACCGCCTTGAGTTCGAGTACGTGAAGGCCATCGATAGCCGACGGCTCGGCTCGCAGCTGGTCGGCCGGGCTCACGGCTGGAGGACGACCGGATCGCCCACGCCCACCGGTCCAGGCCGGCGCACCCAGGCGTACCAGCGCACCAGCCCGGGATTGACCTCGTGGGCAATGCGCTTGAAGTCCCCGTCGGTGAACCACTGGGCCTGCTTCTGGCACGGAATGGCCGGAAAGGAAACCTCCAACAAGGCGCCACCGGCCTGGATACGGGCCCCCGGACGCAGGCTGTCCCAGTCCAGGCCCGAGAGGGTCAGGTTCTCCCCGGCCGATCCCGGCCCGATGGGATGGCCCGCCCCGCTGAGCCGGTCGAGCACCTCGCTCGACCACAGGCAGACGGCCTGGAACGGCCGCCCGTGATGCTTACGGTCGGCTTGGTGGTCACCGGACAGGCCGTCCCACCCGATGTCGGTACCGGCCACCGGGTGCTTGGGGACGCCGCCCCCGGAGACGTTGATCCGGGCCACGGCGCCCTCCCCGGCCCGGGTCCCGAGCCCCAGGGTCGCCAGACCCCGGCCGATGTCCATCAGGTGATGGCTGGCGTCGTGGGTGGCGTGGAAGACCACCGCCTCGGCCTGGAGAACCGTCCCGTCGGGCAGGGTGGCCCGGTTGGACCAGCCCGGTTCCGGGCGGCGGGCCAGGGCGGCCAAGGCCTGCCCCTCCCGCTCCAGGTCGTCCAGAACCGGGCCGGGGTCGAGATCGGTCATCGCCCCGCCGCCGTCCTCGGCGGTGGGGGGATCGGGCAGGCGGCCGCCGTCCTCGGTCAGGATCAACTCGGCCCCGAACCGGTTGACGGCGGTGACCAACCCGCTGTGCAGCCCGTACTCGAGGGCTGACCAGACCCCTGGGGCCGGGCGCCGGTTCAGATCGGCCCGATCGATCCCGTCCAGGGCGAGGCGCCACCAGTAGCCCAGGGCCTCGAAGAACGAGGCCACATCGCGGCGGCGCCATTGGGTGGAGTCGAAACCGCATTCCTGGCAGAACTCGGGGTGGGTGCCGTCCATGCTCCATTCTCCCCGGTGAGCCGGACCCGGCCAAGCCTGCTTCCGCCGCACCGCTGATTTCGGGGCCGGCGCCGCCTCCGGCGGAGCTCCGTCGGCTGGATCAGGCCCCGTAGCCCGGGTCGCTCGGCCAGTTGGGCTGCATCATGTGCCACTGCTCAGGGGCGACCCGGATCAGGTCCTCGAGCTCCCGGGCCAGGGCCTGGGTGACCTCGGTGATGTCGGCCCGGAGTCCGCGCCCGGTGGGCTCGACCGGGAGGGGTGGGCGGATCACGGCGTGGCAGCGGCCCCGCGGCTGCAGATAGATGGCGGCGGGCAGGATGGCCGCCCCGGTCCGCAGCGCCATGGTGGCCGGCCCGGCCGGTAGCCGGGTCCGCTCCCCGAAGAACTCGACCTCGGCGCCATTGCCGACCAGGTCCCGGTCGCTGACCAGAGCCACCAGGCGGTTCTGGCGCAGAGCCCGCCCGACCCCGGAGGCGGCCTGGGGGCCGAGGGGCACCACCTCCAGGCCGAGATCGGCGCGCATCTCCACGAACCAGTCGAACAGGGCCCGGGGTTTGACCTCTTCGGCCACCACGGTCAGCGGGTAACCGGTGGAGGCGATCCACGCCCCGCCGAAATCCCAGCTGCCCAGGTGGGGAAGAGCGATGATGGCACCCTTACCGGCAGCCAGGGCGGCGTCGATGTGGTCCAGACCCTCCATCGACATCCGGGCTTCGAGTTCCCCGGCGCCGGTCCCGGTGGCCCGGGTCGATTCCATCCAGTACCGGGCGTAGGTGTCGAAGGAGGCCTTGATGCCCCGGTCCAGTTCGGCCCGGCTCAGCCTCTGGCCGGCCACCCGCTCCAGATTCCGGCCGACCAGAACCCGGCGGTCGGCCATGGTGGCGGCACAGGCCCGCCCGGCGGCCCAGGCCAGAGCGGCGGCCACCGGCCGAGGAGTTACCCGACCGATGGTGAAACAGCCCCGGTAGACGTAATAGGCCAGACCCTTGTAATACGGGCCTGCCGGCCGCAAGGGGCGGTCGATGGCACCGGTGGCCGCACCCCCTGATTCCCCCACGGCCAAGGCCGTTCAGCCCGTCAGTGGTTCAGGGCCGGGTGCCGGCGCCGCGATGGCGCCCAGAGGCCAGGCGGCCGTAGCGGCGGGCACCGGTTTGGCGGGCCAGGCGTCGGGTCCGCCAGGTGCTGTCGGGATCGCTGCTGCCGGCCAGCCAGCCGGTGCCGGAAGGGCGCATGGATTCCCGGCGGGTCCGCCACCGCTCCTCCATGGCCGCCATGGTCCACCGGGCCCGGGCCTCGTCCGCCACCGGCTGGGTCACTCCGGCCTGGCGCCACACCTTTACGAAGCGCTGCACGGCGGTGAAGAGGCTGCCGACCAGCATCACCCACAGGGCGATAACCAGGACGGGGAAGGCCAGACCGATGCAGAGGACGATGATGCGTTCGGCCCGCTCCATCAGGCCGCCCCGGGCCTCGAAACCCAGCGACTCGGCCTTGGCCCGCTCGTAGGAGACCAGGGCAGCGGCACCCATGACCGCAAAGGCCAGCAGGGCGGCGTGGGCGCCTCGGGTCGAGTCCAGATACCAGGCCACCCCACCGAGCACCACCGAGTCGGTGAACCGGTCCCCGACCGAGTCGAAGAACGCCCCCCGGGGCCCGGCCGTGCCGGCCGCCTTGGCCAGCGGCCCGTCCAGCAGGTCGGGCACGGCCGCCGCCACCAGGGCCACGACGCCCCAGACCAGGTGGCCGGTGGCGATGGCATAAGCGGCGCCGAGCGCGACGACCAGGCCGCCGGCGGTGAGTTGGTTGGCCGTGATGCCCGTGCGATGCAGGGCCGATCCGATCGGCTGTGTGCCGCGGTCGACTCCGCTCCGCCAGCGTCCGTCGAACATGCATTCTCCTGGTCAGGAACCCTGACTGCTAGATAAAGCTACCACCGCTGATCGGTAATCTGAGGATCCGAGGACCGGGGGGCCCTCGGACCGGCCCATGAGGGCCGGAGGAAGCGAGGTCATGGCCTGTGGAGATCTTCCCGCCGGAGCGGATCCGCAATGTCGCGCTGGTGGGCCACGGCGGGTGTGGGAAGACCACCCTGGCCGAGGCCCTGCTCCACTGCGCCGGGGTCGTCAATCGGCCCGGCCGGGTGGAGGACGGCAACACCGTGACCGACCACGACCCGGAGGAGATCAAGCGGGGCATCTCTGTCTCCCTCGATCTCGCCCCCTTCGAGCGGGACGGCTACAAGATCAACCTCATCGACTGCCCCGGTTACGCCGACTTCATCGGGGACACGGTGGCCGCCCTGTCGGTAGCCGACCTGGCCGTGTTCGTGGTCAGCGCCGTGGAGGGAGTGGAGGTGCAGACCCAGGTGGTCTGGGACATGGCCGCGGCCCTGGGGCTACCGCGGCTCATATTCGTGAACAAGCTGGACCGGGAGCGGGCGAGCTTCGAGCGGACCCTGGCCCAGCTCCAGGAGAGCTTCGGGGCCGGCGTGGCCCCCCTGGAGCTGCCCGTGGGCGAGGAGGCCGACTTCCGTGGGGTGGCCGACCTTTTGACCGATACGGCCATCACCTACGAGGCCGGCCAGCCCAGCCGGGGCCCCATCCCCGATGAGATGGAGAGCTCCGAGCACGAGGTCCATGAGGCTCTGGTGGAGGGCATCGTGGTCGGAGATGACGCCCTGATGGAGCGATACCTGGATGGGGACGTTCCCAGCGCCAAGGAGCTGGAGGACACCCTCGCCCTCGGAGTGGCGGCCGGCACCGTCTTTCCCGTGCTCTGCGGCTCGGCGGCCAAGGCGGTGGCGATAGACCGCCTGGCCGACTTCATCTGCGAGATCGGGCCCTCCCCGGTGGCCCGGCCCCCCGTGGAGGTGGAAGCGGGCGGCGCCCGCCACCAGGTCAGTGCCGACCCAGATGCCGAGCCACTCGCCTACGTCTTCAAGACGGTGGCCGACCCCTACGTGGGCAAGCTCTCGCTATTCAAGGTGCTGTCGGGGACGCTCAGGCCCGACACCGTGCTGACCAATCCCCGCACCCACGCCGAGGAGCGCCTCCACACCCTGTTCACGTTGCGCGGCAAGGAGCACATTGCCCTGACCGAGATCCGCGCCGGTGACCTGGCGGCGGTGGCCAAGCTGGCCGACACGGCCACGTCCGACACCCTGGCGCCCAAGTCCACGCCGGTCCGCGTGCCCGGCCCCGAGCCCCTGGAACCGGTGCTCTCCATCGCCATCCGGCCCAAGTCCAAAGGCGATGAGGACAAGCTGATGACCGCCATCCACCGCCTCCAGGAGGAGGACCCCGCCCTGCGGGTCCGGCGGGATGACGAGACCCATCAGACCGTCCTGTCCGGCATGGGCGACACCCACCTCCAGATCGTGGCCGAGCGCCTTCACCGCAAGTTCGGCGTGGACGTAGAGGTCGAACCGGTGCAGGTCGCCTACCGGGAGACGATCACCCAGGCCGCCGAGGCCGAGGGCCGGTACAAGAAGCAGACCGGTGGCCACGGCCAGTTCGGAGTGGCCAACCTGATCCTGAGCCCGACGGATCGGGGGTCCGGCTTCAGCTTCGAGGAGAAGATCGTGGGAGGCGCCATCCCCCGGCAGTTCATCCCGGCGGTGGAAAAGGGAGTCCTGGAGTCCATGTCCAACGGTGGGCACTTCGGCTTCCCCGTAGTGGACGTGAGCGTGACCCTCACGGATGGCAAGTTCCATCCCGTCGATTCCTCCGAGATGAGCTTCAAGATGGCCGGCTCCCTCGGGTTCCGCGAGGCTATGGCCAAGGCCGGCCCGGTCCTCCTCGAGCCGGTGTCGTGGCTGGAGGTGACCGTCCCTCCCAACTATCAGGGCGACGTGATGGGTGATCTCAACTCAAGACGGGGCCGGGTCCAGGGCACGGAGACGACCGAGGACCGCCAGCAGGTCGTACGGGCCCTGGTGCCCACCTCGGAGCTGGCCCGGTACGCCATCGACCTGCGCTCGCTGACCGGGGGCTGGGGCCGCTTCCGCCACGGCCACGACCACTACGACCTGTTGCCTCAGCACCTCTATGACAAGGTGGCCAAGGCGACCGTGCCCGTTCCCGCCCACTGACAGGCCATCCGTCCCTAGCCGGGCGGGGCGGGCCCCGGCCAGACGGCCCGGAGCCGATTGGCCGAGCGGGAGAGTGTTTCGGGCATGACCCGGGCCTCGGCCACCGAGGTCATGAAGTTGCTGTCCCCCGCCCAGCGGGGCAGCACGTGCACGTGCAGATGGCCGGGTATACCGGCCCCGGCGGCCCGGCCCAGGTTGATCCCCAAGTTGAGTCCCTCGGGACGGTAGGCCGCCTTCACGGCCACCACCGCGGTGGTGACCACTGACCACAGCTGGGCCGACTCCTCCGGCTCCAGAGCCTCGAGATCGCTCACGTGGCGCCGCGGCATGACCATGAGGTGACCGCTGGTGTAGGGGTAGGCATTGAGGGCGGCGGCCACCAGCGATCCCCGCCACAGGACGTGGCCCTCCTCCATCGACTGGCCCGGGTCGGCCAGGCGGCACATCACACAGTCCTCGGCCCCGGTCCCGGCCGCGGTGGCTCCCTCGATGTATTCGCTGCGCCAGCCGGCCCAGAGCCGCTCGAGGCTCACGCCCCCGGCCGTGTAGTCACGGTCCGGGCACCCGCTCTTCGACCATGGCCGACATCCGGTCGATGAGTGTCTCCACGGGCACGCCCCGTTCGGGTTGCTCCGAGCCCCGCTGGTTCACTCCCACCGACCCGGCGGCCACGTCATCGTCTCCCACCACCAGCACGAACGGGATGCGTTCGAGCTTGGCCTTGCGGATGCGTCCGCCCAACTTCTCCGAGGCCGACGCCACGTCGACGCGCAAGCCGGCTGTCTTCATCCGGGCCGCCACCTTCTCGGCGTAGTCCTGGTGGTCGTCCCGCACCGGCAGGACCCGGGCCTGGACCGGGGACAGCCAGACCGGGAAGGCGCCGGCATAGTGCTCGGTCAACACGCCGAAGAAGCGCTCGATGGAACCGAACAGAGCCCGGTGGATCATGATGGGCTGATGCCGGGCGTTATCGGCGCCCACGTACTCGATGCCGAAGCGCTGCGGCGTCTGGAAGTCGAGCTGGATGGTCGACATCTGCCAGGACCGACCGATGGCGTCTTTGGCCTGGACGGAGACCTTGGGCCCGTAGAAGGCGCCTCCGCCCTCGTCCATGACCAGCTCCAGACCCTGGGACAGAGCCACGGACCGAAGGGCTTCGGTCGCCTCGTCCCACTCCGCATCGGTGCCGACCGCCTTGCCCGGCGGCTTGGTGGACAGCTCCAGATAGAAGTCGGACAGGCCGTAGTCGCGCAGCAGATCCAGCACGAAAGTGAGAAGGGACGCCAGCTCCTCTCCCATCTGGTCGCGCGTACAGAAGATGTGGGAGTCGTCCTGGGTGAAGCCCCGGGCCCGCGTCAGGCCGTGCACCACGCCCGATTTCTCGTAGCGGTACACGGTGCCGAACTCGAACAGCCGCAGCGGCAGTTCACGGTAAGACCGCTGGCGGCTGCGGAAGATCAGCACATGGAACGGGCAGTTCATCGGCTTCAGGTAGTACTTGTTGTCACCATCCACCTCGAGGGGCGGAAACATCCCGTCCGCAAACCACTCCAGGTGACCGGAGGTCTGGAAGAGGTTCTCCTTGGTGATGTGCGGGCTGTTGACGAAGTCGTAGCCGGCCTCCTCGTGCCGGCGGCGCGAGTAGTCCTCCATGATCTTGCGGATCAGTCCGCCCTTGGGATGGAACACGGCCAGGCCCGAACCGATCTCATCCGGGAAGGAGAACAGGTCCAGCTCCACCCCGAGCTTGCGGTGGTCGCGCTTCTCCGCCTCCTCCAGGCGGTGGAGATGCTCGGCCAGGTCGGCGGCGCTGGCCCAAGCCGTGCCGTAGATGCGCTGGAGTTGGGGGCGCTTCTCATCCCCCCGCCAGTAGGCGCCGGCCACCCGCAACAACTTGAAATGGCCCAGCCGGCCGGTGGAGGGCACGTGCGGTCCCCGGCACAGATCGAGAAAGTCCGCCGTATTCCGGTAGACGCCCACCGGACGATCGGAGGAGCCCCCGACTTCAGCGGCGTCCTCGGCCTCGGCCCGCCCCGCAGCCACCCCTTGAATGATCTCAAGCTTGTAGGGCTGATCGGAAAAGAGGGCCAGACCTTCCTCGATCGTGTGCTCCTCCCGGACGAAACCCTGGTCCTCGGCCACGATCCGGCGCATGTGCTCCTCGATCTGGTCGAGGTCCTCCTCGCTGAAGTGGGCGCCGTCAGGCAGATCGAAGTCGTAATAGAAGCCGTCCTGCACGGGCGGCCCGATGGCGTAGCGGGCCCCTGGCCAGAGCTGGGTCACGGCTTGGGCCATCACGTGGGCCGTCGAGTGGCGCAGCACGTGGAGCCCATCGGAACTGTCGGCGGTGATCACGGCCACCTGGGCACCGTCGGGCAGGGCCTCGGACAGGTCCCGCTCCTCCCCGTTGATGCGGGCGGCCACGGCCGCCTTGGCCAGCCGGGGCCCGATGGCGGCGGCCAGATCAGCGGTAGTCGACCCGGATGGAAGCGATCGGGAGGAACCGTCTGGCAGCGTGATGGTGATGTCGCCCGGCATCGGCCGAGGATACCGGCCGCCTCCTGCCGGCCACACCGGTTAAACGGGCTACACCGCTTAAAGCAGCAAGTGGCGATTCAGAGCCGCACCCCGAGCAGGGCGGCGGCCGAGGAGATGCCGTGGCCGCCGGCGGCGGCGGCATCGATGGCGGCCAGGGCGGCCGGAGCGTCGAGGTCCTCGTCCAGGGCAGCCCGGACGTCGTCCAGGGCCGCCCCCCCGGTACCGGCCTCCCGCCAGCGGGCCAGCCGGGCCGCGGCCTCGGGCATGTCCCGATCGGTCCACTCCCAGCCGAAGCGGTAGTGGTGGCCGATGACGGCCAGCCGGATGGCATCCGGTTCCCACTCCTTGAGCAGGTCGCTGGCGAAGACCAGGTTCCCCAGGGACTTGGACATCTTCTCCCCGTTGAGAGCGACCATGGCGCAGTGCATCCAGTGGCGGACGAAAGGCCGGCCGGTCACCGCCTCGGACTGGGCCGCCTCGCATTCGTGGTGGGGGAAAACCAGGTCGCCCCCACCCCCGTGGAGATCGATCTGGTCCCCCAGCTCTCTCATAGCCAGGGCGGAGCACTCGATGTGCCAGCCGGGCCGGCCCGGCCCCCAGAGAGAGTCCCAGGCGGGTTCGTCCGGAGCCGAGGGCTGCCAGAGGACGAAGTCCAGCGGGTCGCGCTTGTTCGGATCCTCCGGGTTGCCGCCCCGCTGGGCGGCCAGCTCGAGCATCACCGGGCGGTCGAAGTGGGAAATCTGGCCGAAGTTGGCGAAGGAGCTCACATCGAAATAGACGGCACCCCCGGCCTGGTAGGCGTGTCCCGACTCCAGCACCATACCGATGAAGCCCAGGATGTCGGGGATGGCCGAGGTGGCCCGGGGTTCGCTCCAACTCTCCAGCAGCCCGAGCGCCCGCATGGTGGAATCGAATCGGGCCATCTCCTCGGCGGCCAGATCGAGGAAGTGAACGCCGAGCTCCCGGGCCTTGCCCAGGATGCTGTCATCGACGTCGGTCACGTTGCGCACGCACCGGGTGTCATGACCGAGGTCCCGCAGGCGGCGCTGGAGGACGTCGTAGGTGACGTAGACGGTCACATGGCCTATGTGGGCGGCGTCGTAGGGCGTGATGCCGCAGGTGTACATGGTCACGATGGGGCCGGCCTCGAAGGGCACGACCTCCCGCCGGGCGGTGTCATACAGGCGCATCACCACTTCACGGTCCCTCGGAGGCGCCCTTGTCCAGGCCGTGTAGGCGGATGGTGGTCCGGGTCTTGTAACGCCGGTTGACCTGGAGCAACACGGCCGTGAACGCCTCGGTGGCGGCGGCGGCGGCCAGGCTCCCGGCCCGCAAGGAGCGCAGCCCGGGGATGGCGTCAACCAACTCAGCGGTGGCCTCGGCGGCGGCAGCGTGATCGGCGCAGATGATGACGTCACAGTCGACCGGGTCGTCCAACTGACCCAGCTCATGGGCGGGGACGTGGTGAAAGGCCCCGGCCACCATGGCGGCGGGCACGGCCGCCTGCACGGCGGCGGCTATCGATCCCCGGGGTGGGACCAGAGCCACCAGCTCGTTGCCCAGCCGGGTCAGGGCGTTGGCCATGCTGATCACGACCTTCCCGGCCAGGGCCGGGGCCACCGAGGCGGCCGTGGAGGCGGCCGCGTCCCACGGGGTAGCCACCACCGCCAGCTCGGCCCAGGCGGCGGCGTCCTCGTTGGCGGCTCCGGTCAGCTCCAGGCTCCGGCCCGGCCAGCGGGCCTTCAACTCGGCGCAGACCTCCTCGGCCCGTTCGGCCGAGCGGGACCCGATCCGGACCGGGTGGCCGATGTCGGCCAGGCGCAGAGCCAGGGCCCCCCCGGCCGGCCCGGTCCCCCCCAGCACCGCGATCTTCATCGCCACTTCACCCCCCCAACGTAGAACACATGCGAGACTCCCCGATCGTCTGTCCGGGACGGGATGCGCCCCGGAGCCGACTCCCAGCCAGCCGACCAAGCGAGGAACCGTGGGCATCCTGGAGGGCAAACGCATACTGATCACCGGAGTCCTCACCGATGACTCCCTGGCCTTCGACGCCGCCTATGTGGCCCAGGAGGAAGGGGCCGAGGTGCTCCTCACCAGCTTCGGCCGGGTCATGTCCCTCACCCGCCGGGTGGCCAGGAAACTGCCCGTCGAGCCCGACGTGTTGGAGCTGGACGTCACCGTGCCCGACCATATGGACGCCCTGCGGGCCGAGTTGGAGAGTCGCTGGGGCCGGGTGGACGGGGCGCTGCACGCCATCGGCAACGCTCCGCCTGAGTGTCTGGGCGGGGACATGTTCCGGGCCGACTGGGACCAGGTGGCCAGCGCCATCCACATTTCGGCCTACTCGCTCAAGGTGCTGGCCCAGGGCCTGCTGCCCCTGTTCCAAGCGGCCGGCGGAGGGTCGCTGGTGGGACTCGACTTCGATGCCTCGGTGGCCTGGCCGGCCTACAACTGGATGGGCGTGACCAAGGCCGCCTACGAGTCCCTCTCCCGGTACCTGGCTCGGGACATGGGTGCCCACGGGGTGCGGGTCAACCTGGTGGCCGCCGGGCCCAAGCGCACCATGGCAGCCAAGTCCATCGACGGGTTCTCCGCCTTCGAGGACGCCTGGGCGCCCCGGTCGCCCTTGCACTGGGACGTCAACGACCCGGGCCGGTCGGTAGGCCGGGCCTGCGTCGCCCTGCTGTCGGACTTCTTCCCCATGACCACCGGAGAGATCGTCCATGTCGACGGCGGGTTCCACGCCGTGGGGGCCTGATTTGCCCGCTGCGGTCACCATCACCGGCGTCTCCAAGCGCTTCAAGCTCTACCACGAGAAGTACTCCTCCCTGAAGGAACGGGTCCAGCACCTGGGCCGGGTCCCCTACGAGGAGTTCTGGGCCCTGCGCGACATAGATGCCGAGATAGCCGAGGGTGAGACCTGGGGCCTGCTGGGCCACAACGGCTCGGGCAAGTCGACCCTGCTCAAGTGTGTGGCCGGCATCATCCAGCCCACCGAGGGCCGCATCGAGGTGCGGGGGCGCCTGGCTGCCCTGCTGGAGCTGGGTGCCGGCTTCCATCCCGATCTGACCGGGCGCGACAACGTGTTCCTCAACGCCTCGCTACTGGGCCTGTCCAAGCGGGAGATCGAGAAGCGCTTCGATGACATCGTGGCCTTCGCCGAGTTGGAGCAGTTCATCGATAACCAGGTCAAGTACTACTCCTCGGGTATGTACATGCGGCTCGGATTCGCCGTGGCCGTCAATGCCGAGCCGGACGTCCTGCTGGTGGATGAGGTCCTGGCCGTCGGGGACGAGGCTTTCCAGCGCAAGTGCCTGGACCGGGTGCGTCACTTCCAGCGCGAAGGCCGCACCATCGTGTTCGTCACCCACGCTCCGGACCTGGTGCGCCAGATCTGCCAGAAGGCTTTCGTGTTGGACCACGGCCGGGAGGTCGCCTCCGGCTCCCCCGGGGTGGCCATCCGCTCGTTCCGCGAGCACCTCCTCACCATCGGGGACCGGCCCGAGGTGGCCGAAGCCATGGCCGCCGCCCTGGAGGGCGAAGATGACGGCGCCCTCGACGGGCGCAGTGACCCCGAGCGGAAGCGCAACTTCCGGGTCCGCATCACCGGGGTCCGCTTCGAGCACCCCGGGACCGAGGAGTGCCTGCGCCCGGGAGAGCCGCTGACCATCGCCATCGGTTACGAGGCCCGGGAGCGAATCACGGCCCCCAACTTCGGCTTCGCCATCTATGACATCGAGGGCAATCTCCTCTCCGGCACCAACACCCGGATCCTGGGCACTGACATTCCCCACATCGACGGTAAAGGCGAGGTCCGTTTCTCCTTCGACTCGGTGCCTTTACTGGACGGCACCTACTTTCTGACCCTGGCCGTAACCGACCAGGACGAGGACGTGGTCTACGACTGGCAGGAACAGCGCCACCGCTTCGAGATCATGAACCCCGGCCTGGCTCAGGGGATGCTGCACATGCCGACCAAGGTCGAGGTCCGTACCTAGCTCGAGCCGCATCAGTCCCGCCGCTCGAGGTTGGCGATCCGTACCTGGCCCCGGGCCACCAGTCGCTCGTCCTGATCGTGGACCTCGACCCCCCACAGCTGAGTCATGCGGCCCCGGTGCACGGGCGTGGCCGTGGCCGTGACCGTGCCGCCCCGTACCGGATGCAGGAAGTCGGTCTGGTTGGCCATCCCGACCACGTGGCCCCGTTCCCCATACCACGCCGCCGCCCCCATGCTGGCCGAGCTCTCCACCAGGGTGCAGTAGACCCCGCCGTGGACGATCCCGAAGGGCTGCTGCAGATGGGGCCCGACCTCGAGGCGCACCACCACCCTCTCCCCGGTCAGCTCCAGGAACTCGACGCCCAGAGTGGCGTCGAAGCCGACCGGGACGCGCCGGTCCCGCTCCGGCTCGCCCACCGGCCCGGCCGAGCTCACAGACCGGCCGCCGGGACCGGCGCCTCCGGAGTGAGCAGGTAGGCCGGGTTGGCCACCTCCAACTTGGATCGCACCGTCTCGGTCAGCACCGCCCAGACCCGGGGATCCTCGGGGCCAAGCTCGCCCCCACGGATGGCGGCAGCCAGCCCCGCCTCATCGGCGAGGTCCAGGGAAGCCAGCCCGGCCCGGTGGCGGACAGCCTGGACCGGGCCGAGAGCCAGCTCCCGTTCCACCATGCCCAGGACGTTGACGGCCACCCGGGCGTGGAACCGCACCCGGCCGTCGGTGGCGGTCATGACGTCGTTCTCCAGGTACTCCCTCACCGCTTCGACCAGCCCGGCCGCATCGGGACTGCCGTGGAGGTAGCCGTCGGAGGGGGCCCCGGGGTCGGCTCCCTCCGGCGTCGGCGGCCGAGCCTCGGCCGGCTGGCTTGCCTCTGGCACCCGGGTCGGGTCCGGTCCCTCGGCCGACCCGGCGGTGCCCCCCGGGCCGGGCAGGATGGCCAGGAGGTCCCACTCCACCTCACAGACCCTCCGGCCGATGGCGGCCAACTCCACCGAGCGGATGGCCCGGCTGGTGTGGGCCGAGGCCTGCATCATGCAGATGATCCCCCACCGGAGGTTGCCGAACACCTCCCACCAGAGCAGAGCCGTGGTTTCCACCCGGTCGCCCCCGGCCTCCTGGTAGCCGGAAATGAGCTCCTCGTAGGTGCCGAAGCCACCGACGGGAAGGCCGACGCCAAATCGCCAGGATTTGACGCACAGCCAGCCCAGGTCCTCCATGGGGTCCCCGGCGTGGGCCAGTTCCCAGTCCAGGACGGCCCGGATGCCATCCGGTCCGACTATCAGGTTCCCGTTGCGGAAATCCCCGTGGACCACCGATGCCCTCCGCCCGATCGGGCGGTTGTCCTCCAACCAGCGGAACGCCATCTCGAAGACCGGGGAGATGCCGTTCAGCGCCGCCAGGATGCCGCGGTACTGGGCCAGCGGATCCGTCGACTCCAAGCCGGGGACCTTCTCGGGAGGGATGGAGTGCAGGGCAGCCAGGATGCGCCCGCACTCCCGGGCCAGACCGGCGCGGGCCGGGGCCAGTTCGGGCTGGCGCAGGATGCGCCGGGGAATGGTCTCGCCCTCGAGGCGCTCCACCACCATGAACGAGGACCCGAGCACAGAGCGGTCATCGCTGGCCGTGACCAGGCCGGGAACCGGCACCCCGGCGGCGCCGGCGGCGGAGATCAGAGCCGCCTCCAGGCCCATGTTCCCCTTGGGGGCGGCCGGGGGGTCCCGGCGCAGGATCAAAGGTCGGCGGACGCCGTCGGAGCCGACCAGGTCGAAGGACCACGTCTCCCGGGAAGCGCCCCCTGACAGCCGGCGCAGGTCCTCCACCACCACCCCGGGGTCAGCGCTGACCCCGGCCAACAGGGAGCAAAGGCTCGACTCGAGCTCCGGGGCGGCCATGGGCGCTCAACCTATCGGCCGGCCGGCATCGCCTCCCACCTCATAACCGGTGGGGCGGCCGGCTGCGGCTGCGGGCGAAGCGCCCGATGCCGCGCACGGTCGGGTCGTGCTCGACCGGATCGACCAGGCCGGAGCGGTGGGCTCCCACCGACCCGAGCAGTCGAGGAGGCCGGACCGTATCCGAGCCATACCACAGCAGGGCGGCGCCGACGTCGAGGAGGACAAGAACCGCCAAAAGCCTCTGTTTACGCCCGGTGAGCCATCCCTGGCCCGGCTGGGGTACCGACACCACCTTGGCGGCGGCGGCATGGGAGGCGGCGGGCGCGGCAGCCCAGACCGTCGTGGCCGGCACTGCCGCTCCGATGCCGATGGCTCCGGCCAGCAGGAGCGCCCGGAGGCCTCGCCTCACTGTTCGGTCGCTCCCGCCGCCTTCTTGGCCGCGACCCTGTTGATGATGGACGTCTTGGCGGTGGTGTTCCTGGTGGTGGCCCTCTTGGCGGTGGTGTTCCTGGTGGTGGCCCTCTTGGCGGTGGCCCTCTTAGCCGCAGCCTTCTTGGGCGGCGCCTGCCGAGGAGGCGTCCTACTCACCCCCCTCTTACGGGCGGGGGGCGCCGGCTCCGCCGTCCCGGTGGCCCCCGATCGCTGAATGACCGAGGTGTCACCGCCCAGATAGGAGCTGACCACCCGGGGATCGCTGATGACGGCATCGGGCTCGTCCTGGAGCACCACCGCTCCCAGCTCCAGGGCGATGATCTGGTCCGACACGCCGGTGATGAGCGGCATGTCGTGCTCGATGATGAGAAGAGCGCAGCCGGCTTCGGCCTGGATGCGTTCCAGCAACGGCCCGAGAGCCTCGGTCTCCCGCTGGGCGATGCCGGAGCTGGGCTCGTCCAGCAGGAGCACGGCCGGGTCATGGGCGATGGACATGGCCAGATCCACGATGCGACGGCTGCCGGTGGACAGTTCCGATACGAACTTGTCCCGGAAGGCGCCCAGGCTCATGAGCTCGATCAGGTCGTCAACGGTGTAGGCCACGTCCGCCTCCGACTCCTGCACGGCCGGGAGGCCGAGCAGGGACGCCAGGTGGTCCCGGGTCTCCACATGGCGCTCCAGGCCGATGGCGATGTTCTCGGCCACGGTGAGGGAAGGGAAGATGCGGGCGTCTTGAAAGGAGCGGCCCAGACCCACCGCCGCCCGCCGGTCGGCCGGCCAGTCGGTGACGTCCACCCCCTTGAGTCGGATGCGCCCGCTGTCGGGGATGATGAGCCCGGACAACAGGTCGAAGATGGTCGTCTTGCCGGCGCCATTAGGGCCGATCAGTCCGAGGATCTCCCCATCGTGAAGGGTGAAGCTGACGTCGTTGACGGCCCGGATGCCTCCGAAGCGCTTGGTCAGGTCCCTGACCTCGAGCACCGGCGTCCCCCTGGTCATGGCCCGGCCCCGCCCGGGACGGCGGGCCATGGCCGGCAGAACGGGGCCACCCGGCGGCGGGCGCTCTGCCCTCGGCGCCGATGGTCCGCCGGCCTGGCCGGCCCCCTCCAGGAACACCGAGCGCAGGATGTCGTCCCGGCCGAGAAGTTCCGAGGTGGGCCCGGAAAAGCGCACCTCGCCCTTCTCCATGAAATAGGCCCGCTCGGCCACGGTGAGGGCCACATTGACCGACTGCTCGACCAGGATGATGGTGCAGCCCTGGGTGTGGATGTCCCGGACGATCTCCAGCAGCTGTTCGACTATGGCCGGAGCCAGACCGAGGGAAAGCTCATCGATTATGAGCAGCTTGGGCTTGGCCACGAAGGCCATACCGAGGGCCAGCTGCTGCTGTTCGCCCCCGGACAGATTGCCCGCCATCTGGTCCCATCGCTCCTCCAGCCGGGGGAACATGTCCAGCACCCGGCGGATGCGGGCCTGGACGGCGACGGGGTCCTCTTTGTTGTAGAGCCAGGTGCCAGCCTTGAAGTGCTCGGCCACAGTCAGGGTCGGAAACACCGCCTTGCCCCCGGGCACCTGGATGATGCCCATCTTGGAGGTCGTCACGGCATCGGCGTGGGTGATGTCGACACCATCGAAGATGATGGACCCGGCCGAGGGATCAACCAGGCCGGATATGGCCTTGAGCAGCGTCGACTTGCCCGCTCCGTTGGTGCCAAGCAGCGCCACTATCTCGTTGTCGGCCACTTCCATGTCGACGCCGAAGAGGATCTGGACCTTGTCGTAGGAGACGTCGACCCCCCGGCAGATGAGGGCTCCCATCAGCGTCGTCCCCCGTGGTGACGGACGGTCACTCCGACACCTCCACCGTCTCCAGGTGGGCTTCGGCCTGCCCGATGATCTCCGAGCTCATGTCCTGTTCCACCCGGCGGTCGGCCACCAGAGAAGGCACCAGGATCCGGTTGCGGTCGGCCAGGCGACGCAGATAACGGTCCCGGAGGTTATAGGCGCTGTCGGCGCTGCCACCCGGGTTGTAATACATGCTGATGAGCAAGAGCGGCCCGGTGAGCAGTAGCGGCAGGATCTGGGACATGGTGGCGCCCATCAGGTCATACAGCCGTGGTCCGAAGGCCACAGCGGCCTCGAGGCTCATGGCGCCGATGACGGCAAAAGGAACTGAGCTGACTCCACCGATGACCACAGCCAGAAATACGTTGATACTCCCGTACAGAACGTCGTAACTGCCGGGCACCACATTGCGCTGGGCGTAGGCGAAGAGCACTCCGGCCACCCCGCAGATGGCACCAGAAACGGCAAAGGCGGCCAGGCGGGTGCGGGTGAGATTGATGCTGTAAGCCGGGGCGGCCCGAGGGTTGTCGCGCACGGCTATGAGCACCCGGCCGCTGCGCAGCCGTCGGAAGGACTGGGCCGCCAACATCACCGCCACCATGGCGATGAGACAGACGAAATAGAAGCTCTTATCGCTGGAGAGGTCGATGCGCCCGTACAGGATCGGCCGCTCGAGGTGGGCGGATAGCCCGGAGGGCATGAGGTGCCGGCCGATCCAGTAGTGCGTGTTCATCACGTAGTACTCGATGGCGTAGCCGAAGGCCAGGGTGGTGGCGGCCAGGAACAGGCCCGGGATCCGCACCGCCGGCAGGCCCACCAACAGGGCGGCCACCGCCCCCACCCCGATCCCCAAGCCCAGAGCGGCGAAGAAGTCGATGTTGTGGTTGGCGATGAGACCACCTGAGATCTCGGCGGCTATGCCCACCAGGCCGAACTGGCCCAGGCTGATCTGGCCCGCCCAGCCGGTCAGCACCACCAGCGACACGGCCACTATCCCGTAGAGCGGCATCAGGATCAGGTAAGGCACGTTGGCGTCACCGACCACGAAGGGCAGGACGACCATGACGGCGGCGAAGATGCCCCCCAACACGTAGCGGGAGGCGACCACCTCCTTGAGGGCGGTGAGCTCCCGGGGCACCGGGCGGTACATGCGCACCGACTGCCAGGTCCCCTCCCCGCTGTCCTGGGCCCGGGACAGGCCTTTGCGCTGGAACAGCAGGGCTCCGATGATGAGCAGGAGCATGATGGCCTCGGACTCGCTGCTGTCCCCCGTGGTCCCGATGGTGGAGAAGATCACCACCCCGATGGCCATGCCGGCTCCGAGGGCCAGACCGATGCGTTCCATCCGAGCCACCAGGGCCGCGGCCAGGGCATAGAGGAGAGTGTCGAAGCCCAGGCTGGCGTTACTGGGGACACCGATGAGCGGGCTCTGGAAGAAGATGGCCACGGCCGACAGCAGGCCGGCCAGGGCCCAGGCCACGGCCGAGACCCGCTTGACCGGGATGCCGAGCAGGGCGGCCCGGTCGGCGTTCTCGGAGGAGGCCCGGAGGGCGATGCCCATGCGGGTGTAGCGAAGGAAGACGGCTATCCCGGCACCCATCAGGCTGACCACCACGATGGCGGCCACCTCGTTACCGGTGAGCATGGGCTGGCCCCGGCCATTGTGGATCACCCAGGTCTGCCAGGGCGTGGGGACGAGGGACACCTCCTCGGCGTTCTTCTGGCCGAACAGCAACGGCAGTGGGAACCCGGCCACGGCCAGGGTCTCGGCCACTCCGATGGTCGCCACCGTGGCCAGCAATCGAGCGGTCTTGGCGAAGCGACGCATCAAGAAGACATCGGTAGCCAGGCCGAACAGGGGCCCGCCGACGACGGCTATGGGTAGGCAGACCAGATAGCTGACGTGATCCTGCACATCCAGCAGGAGGGCGAAGATGGCGGGGACGGCCCCGATGGCGCCGGCGGCAAAGTTGATGACCCGGGCCGTCCGGTAGATGAGGATGATGCCGACGGCAATGATCCCGTACAGCGCGCCTAGCGATACGCCGGAAACGAAGTCGGCGGGAGAAGTCCTGAAGGCCAGTTCGATCACGGCCACGAAGCCGAGGATGAGTCCCGCATAGCGACCCAGCTGGGGTCCGGTCCCAGGGCCGGCCGCCACCTGCCGGGCTCGCTCCGTCGACTGCCGGATCCGCTCCAGGCCGTCGATCAGGCTCCGGAGGGCCGGGGTCGACCGTCCCTGTCCGCCCGGGTCGGAGCCTGGCGGCGCCCCTCCTGCGGTATCGGAGGCCGACTCAGCCGCGGTCAGCGTCATGGCCGGTTGGTCGGCACGGGAGGCTCGCCCAGGGTGGGGAAGGTCCCGGTGAACCGGCCTCCCTCGATCGGTACGAAGGTGCCGGCCAAGCCGTTGTAGGTCGAGGTTCTGGTCTTGTCCCAGTAGACCACCTCTACATCCTGGGTCCAGTTCCAGTCCCCCGCCGCGAAGCCGACCTCCGCATAGCCGGTGCTCCCGCCCCCCCGTACGCCCAGGGACGGCGCGGCGGCCCGCATGCGGGCCGGGTTCAGGCTCGGGCCGGTGTTCTCGATGAGGCTGGCCAGCATGTTGTAGTCCTGCCAGACGGCCTCGGCCGTAAGCCCGGTCACGGGCAGACTGCCTGTGCCGCCGCCGATGGTGTAGATGCGCGCCCCCGCTTCCTGGGCCCCGGCCGGCTGGGGATGGTAGGTGGCGCCCAGCCCAAAGGCATCGTCGTACTCGCACTTACCCTGCTGAGGGCAGCCCAGTCCTGACATATAGGACTGACTGGTGACGTCGTTGGTCATCCCTTGGACGTCGGCCAGGACGTTCTCGGGCCAGTAGTTGTGGCTGGCCTCGCCCTCGTAGAGGAAGGCGGGAGCGACCGTGTCACACAGGCAGAGCACATCGGTGGCTGGATTGGTCGGCGTGTCCATGGCGGAGATGCCGGCCTCGACCTGTTGAGCGGCGGTGTTGATGTCCTGGGAGTAGAAGTAGGTGTGATACACCTTGTCCCCGCAGTCCTTCTGCAGAGCCGGCTCCAGGACGTTGGTGACCGTATCCTCGTTGTCGGGGTCGTTGGTGGAGATCACCCCCAGGACTCGGGGCTTGCCGTTGAAGTTCTGAGCCGGATTGTTCGGCTCGGCAAAGCTCACCTTTCGGCTGGAGTGCACGCTGGTGAGCTGGCTGCACCACCAGGAGGCGAAGTCGGTCTCCATCCGGCTGGAAGCCTCCCCAGAGGCGTAGAAGTAGGGAGCGTTGGCGTTGGCGAACTGGTCGCTGAAGCCGATGCCACCGATGGCCAGCGTGTGGTCCTGGGCCAGCCGGGCGAAACAGGCCGAACAGAGGCTGGTCTGCCAGACCACCGCGTAGGGCTTGTACTGGGTGACGATCGAGTCCATCTCGGCCAGGAGACAGGAGTAGTTCGGCGGCACGCTCTGGCACTTGCCCTGGTAGGTGATGAACTTGATCTTGCGGCCCCAGAGCACATAGTTCTTGTTGATGAAGTTCTGGTAGGCGGCGTCAAGGGACTGAGCGGCGGCGTAGCTCTCGTAGGAACCCTCGGCCTGGAGGATGGTATTGACCTCGGCGCCGTAGTTGCTCTGGTAGTCGACCACGGTGATGGTGTTCGAGCTGACGCCCTGGTAGGTGGCCCCGCCATTGGACTGACTGGCTCCTGGGATACCCGGGGTGCACGGCGGGGCGTAGAAGTCGACGGCCGGGCTGAACTCGCGACCGGCCACGCAGTGGGCTGTTGGGCTGGCGGCCGGACCGGTTGCGGCCCCGTTCCCGGAGGAACCCGTCCCGCCCACTCCGGTGCCTCCGACGCCGCCCGTGCCCCCGGCTCCCGTCCCTCCGACCAGCCCTCCCGAGGCGGAGGAGCCGGTCGTTCCCGACGCGGCCGAGCCGCCGCCGGCACTGGCGCCGGCGGCGGATGAACCACTGGCTGCGCTCGCTCCGCCGGTGGAGTAGCCCGTGACCGGGCCACCCGTCGTGAGGCTGGAAGAACTCGGCCCGGTGGACGGCACCACGGCAATGATGAGGGCCTGGACAGCCACCACCAGGGCCAACGGTAGATACCGCCGGGCCAATGTCGAACGGTTCATCTCACTCCCCCTGGAAGCGGTGAGGCTCCATGGATCCGAATCCGCCCTTGGCTTAGGGCCCTAATGATTTCTACAACTGGAGGGACTTCACCTCTAGGAACTCCTCCAGGCCGAACTTGCCCAGCTCCCGGCCGTTGCCCGACTGCTTGTACCCGCCGAAGGGCGCCACCGGGTTGAAGGAACCCCCGTTGATCTCCACCTGGCCGGTCCGGATGCGACGGGCCACCCGTCGGGCCCGCTCCGGGTCACCCGACCAGACCCCCCCGGCCAGTCCGTAGACCGAGTCGTTGGCAATGGTGATGGCCTCTTCCTCATCGTCGTAGGGGAGAATGGCGAGCACCGGGCCGAAGATCTCCTCCTGGGCGATGGTCATGTCCGTGCGCACCTCGGAGAACACCGTGGGCTGGACGAAGAAGCCCTTGTCCAGGCCGGCGGGTGCATCGGCGCCGCCGGTGAGGAGCTTGGCTCCCTCCTCCACCCCCTTGTTGATGTAGCCCCGCACCCGGTCGCGCTGGACGGCCGAGACCAGGGGGCCCAGGCGGGTATCGGCGGCGTCCGGGGCGCCCGGCTTGAAGGTGGCGGCCGTCTCGGCGGCGATCTTCTCCACCTCGGCCAGCCTGGACCGCGGGACGATCATGCGGGTCAGAGCGGAGCAGGTCTGGCCGGAGTTGAGGTAGCACTTGCCCACCCCGTCGCGCACGGCCTTCTCGAGGTCGGCATCATCGAGGATGACGTTGGCCGATTTGCCCCCGAGCTCCAGGGCCACCCGCTTGACGGTCTGGGCGGCCAGTTCGCTGACCCGCTTACCGGCCCGGGTGGAGCCGGTGAAGGACACCATGTCGACATCGGGGTGGGCGGCAATGGCCTCGCCCACCACGGGCCCGAAGCCGGTCACCAGGTTGAACACGCCTGCCGGCAGGCCGACCTCATCGATGATGTCGGCCAGCACGAAAGCGTTGAGCGGCGCCACCTCGGACGGCTTGAGGACCACGGTGCAGCCGGCCGCCAGGGCCGGAGCCACCTTGGCGGCTATCTGGTGCAGTGGGTAGTTCCAGGGGGTGATACAGCCGACCACCCCGACCGGCTCCCTGACCACCACCGAGTTGCCCACCTCCTCCTCGAAGGGGAAGGCGTCGAGGATCTGGCCCATGGACCCGAAGGTCATGGTGGGCAGGCCGGCCTGGATCATCATGGAGAGGTTGGTGGGCATGCCCACCTCCTGGGACACAAGCGTGGCGATGTCGCCCATGCGGGCCTGGAGCCCCTCGGTGATGCGCTGGAGGTACTTGGCCCGCTCCTCGACCGACACGGCGGCCCAGTCATCGAAGGCGGCCCGGGCGGCGGCCACGGCCCGATCGACGTCCTCGGGTGTCCCTTCCGGAACGTGGCCCATGACCTCTTCGGTGGTCGAGTTGATGACGTCGATGGTGCCGGAGCCGGTCGAGTCGACCCAGGCGCCGTTCACATAGATCTTGTCCCGGTTGTGCATCGGTCCTCCCCTGACGACGGTCCCGGCACTCTAGGCGGACTCGGCCCGACGCTTCCCGCGCCCCCGCCGTGCCGCCGTGCCGCCGTGCCGCCATCAGGAGAACTCCGGCTGCTCCCATTCGGGGAAGATGTCGGGCAGGCCGTCGGATACGGACATCGGAAAGCGGGCCGGCCGTTTCTCCAGGAAGGCGGTCACACCTTCCCGGGCGTCATCGGAGGAGCCCCGCACCAGAATCCCCCGGCTGTCGACCCGGTGGGCCTCCATCGGGTGAGCGGCTCCCAGCATGCGCCAGAGCATCTGGCGGGAGAGCGCCACCGAGACGGGGGCGGTGTTATCGGCTATCTCCCGAGCCAACTCCATGGCGGCCGGGAGGAGTTCATCCGGACGGTGCAGGCTGCGGACCAGGCCGCCGGCCAGAGCCTCCTCGGCCCCGAAGACCCGGCCGGTGAAGACCCATTCCGCCGCCCGGCTGATGCCGACCACTCGGGGCAGAAACCAGCTGGAACAGGCCTCGGGCACCAGGCCCCGCCGGCTGAAGACAAACCCCATTCGGGCCTCATCGGAGGCCAGGCGGACATCCATGGGCAGGGTCATGGTGACGCCTACGCCGACGGCTGGGCCGTTGATGGCGGCTATGACGGGCTTCTTCGACTCGAAGATGCGCAGCACCACCTGACCCCCGCCGTCCCGACGGCCGACCCCGACGGCATCGCCCTGGGCGGCAAAGGTCTCTCCACCGGCGGACAGGTCGGCGCCGGCGCAGAAGCCCCGGCCCCGGCCGGTGACGACCACGGCCCGGACGTCATCATCGGCATCGGTACGGTCGAAGGCATCGATCAACTCGCGCTGCATCCGAGCCGTGAAGGCATTGAGCTTCTCTGGGCGGTCGAGGGTGATGGTGGCCACTCCCCCGGATACGTCCAGGGCGATGGTCTCATAGTCCGGGGCGCTCACCGGTCGAGACCGCTCATGTGTGGATACGGATGCCGGCGGCGGCGGCCCCGGCCAGGCCCAGCACCAGCAGGGCGCCGGCCCGCCGGGTGTGGAGGAAGGCTATGGCGGCAAACCACAGAGGCCATACCGGGAAGTTGGCTGGTGGGGCATCGGGGCGGGGTTCGTTCAGCGAGCGCCAGACCTTGACCAGGACGGGCAGTCCACCGACCACGACCAGGGCGGGCCACGGCAGGGCCCGAAGGGCGACGCAGACGACCACGGCCACGTAGAAGCCGGCCATCATGGCCTGGGTGACCCGCCGGGCGGCCGCCTCCCCGAGCAGCACGGGCAGGGTCGTGGTCCCTTCCGGCTGGTCCCAGGGAATCTTGTCGATGTGCTTGCCCATCAGGACGGCCGTGCACAGCAGGCCGTAAGGCACCGAGGCCAGGAGCACCTGCCAGGGGATGTGGCCGAGGGCGGCGTAGTAGGTGCCACCGACCATGAGAGGGCCCCACACCACGAGCACATCGGGTTCGCCCAGCGCCCGCTTCTTGAGCCGGAGCGGGGGGGCGGTGTAGGCGGCGGAGAGGAAGAACCCACCCAGGCCGAAGACCAGGATCGGCCAGCCCCGGGCGGCGGTGAGCACGATGAGGATGGCCAGGTCCAAGACGTTGACGAACAGGGCCGCCCCGGCCAGTCCCTTCCGAGTCACCAGCCCGGAGAGGATGGGATGGGGGGCATAGAGGGCCCGGGGATAGCTCTCGTTGTCAGTGCCGACCTGGGCGTCGAACAGGTCGTTCATCAGGTTGTTGGAGATGTGGGCCAGGACGATCCCGGCCAGGGCCAGCAGGTACCAGCCCCAGGCGAAGCCGCTCTGGCGCACGGCCAGAAGACCCGCCACCAGACCGGCGGTGATGGTCATGGGCAGGACGGCGGCCCGGGTCAGCACCAGCCACTTCGACACCGGATCCAACCGGCCCGCCGGCGGGTTGGTGGTGCGCAGCACCTCCCGCCACTTGGACAGGAGGCCCGGCTCGGAGACGGTGGGGGCGGCGCTCATAGCCTCAGCCTAAGGGTGCGCAGCGAGCCCCCGTCCAACGCGGCGACAGCCCGGGGAGGCTCAGGGCCGGTTGGTGGGTACCGGCGGATCCTGGAGGGTCGGGAAGTCGGACGTGAACCGAGTTCCCTCGATGGGCACCATCGTCCCGGCCCCGCCGTCGTAGGCCGATGTCCGGGTCTTGTCCCAATAGGCCACCTCCACATCCTGGGTCCAGTTGTAATCCCCGGGGGCGAAGCCGAACTCGGGTAGCCCCGACGCACCCCCGCCGCGCACCCCGAGGGATGGGGCAGCGCCCTGCATCCGGGCCGGGCTCAGATCGGGGCCGGCATTCTCTATGAGGGAGGCGAGCATGTTGTAGTTCTCCCAGACGGTGGTGGCGAAGTCCGCCGACAGCGGCAGGGTGCTGCCGCCGCCGGCCCGGAAGACCTTGTAGCCGGCCAGCTGATCCTCGGCCGGTTCCGGATACAGATCGGACAGGCCAAAGGCGTCGTCATAGGCGCACTTGTTCTTCTGCGGGCAGGCCAGGCCCGACATGTAGGACTGACTGGTGGCGTCGCTGCTCAGCCCCTGCACGTCCGCCAGCAGATTCTCGGGCCAGTAGTTGTTGGAGGACTCGCCCTCGTAGATGAAGGCGGCCGCCACTGGCCCGCACAGACAGAGGACGTCCGTGGCCGGGTTGGTGGGCGTGTCCATGGCCGACATGCCTGCCTCGGTCTGCTGGGCGGCGGTGTTGATGTCCTGGGAGTAAAAGTAGGTGTGGTACACCTTGTCCCCGCAGTCCTTCTGCAGGGCCGGCTCCAGGACGTTGGTGACGGTGTTCTCGTTGTCCGGGTCGTTGCTGGAGATGACTCCGAGCACTCTGGGCTTGCCGTTGAAGTCCTGGGCCGGATTGTTGTTCTCGGCCAGGCTCGTCCGGCGGCTGGAGCCGACGCTGGTCAGTTGGTGGCACCAGAAGGATGCGAAATCGCTCTCCATGCGGGAGGCACTCTCCCCGGCGCCGTAATAGAAGGGCCCGTTGGCATTGGAGAAAGCATCGCTGAAACCGACCCCGCCGATAGCGACGGTGTGGTCCTGGGCCAGCCGGGCGAAGCACGCCGAGCAGAGAGTCGTCTCCCAAAACACAGCGAAGGGCTTGTACTGGGTGACGATCGAGTCCATCTCGGCCAACAGGCACGAGTAGTTCGGCGGTGAGCTGGCGCATTTTCCGGCGTAGGTGACGATCTGCAGCTTCCGGCCCCATAGGACGTAGTTCTGGTTGATGAAGTTCTGAAAGGCAGCGTCCAGGAGCTGGGCGTCGGCCAGGCTCTCGTACTTGCCCTGGGCCTGCAGGACGGTGTTGGTCTCGGTCCCGTAGTCCGTGACGTAATCCACCACCGTGATCCTGGTCCCGGTGACGCCCGGGTACGTGGCCCCGGGGTTGGACCGGGCCGCACCCGGTGTGCCCGGCGTGCACGGCGGTGCGTAGAAGTCGACAGCCGGGCTGAACTCGCGGCCGGCCACGCAGTGGGCGGTCGGGCTGGCGCCTGACCCGCTGGCGGTCGACCCCGCCGCGTTACCCGCTGCGGACGCCGTCGAGCCGGACCCCCCGACCGCCGCCCCGGCGGAAGCCCCGGCCACCCCACCGGGCAGCGATGAACCGGAGGCGCCAGCCGCCGTCGATGCGGCCGAGCCTCCGGCTGAAGATGCCCCGGCCCCGCCCGTGGAGTATCCCGATGCCGGGCCTCCGGACGAGGTGAGGCTGGCGGAGCCTGGGCCGGTGGAAGGGACGACGGCAATGATGAGGGCCTGGACGGCCACCACCAGGGCCAGGGGTAGGTACCGCCTGGCCACGGTCGAACGCCTCATGGTCTCCCACCACCGCCCGCCATCAGACGACGGCCGCAGTCATGGCCTCCGCCTCAGCCCCAGGACCCTCAGCGCAGCCCTTCCCATAGGGCCCGCTCCTCCCCCATCGGGTCCTCCCGCACCCCGATGGATTCATCCAACACCATGGTTGCCCTGGTGCCCGCCTCGTAGGGGGCCCAGTCCCCCAGGTCGCCACCGGGCCGGCCGTGGCGGGCGAAGGCGGCCCAGGCTGCGTTCATGGCGCTGGCCAGATCGCCCGGGGGCTGGTCGCCCACGAACACCGACGCACCCGGCTGGTGGAGATTGTCGAACACAAAGGGGATCTCCAGGGCGTGGCATGACCCCAGCAACCCTCCGAAGGCGGAGGTAGCCCAGTCGAAGCGGTACATCCATGCGTCTCCCCCGGCCTTCTGCTGGGCTTCGGCCAGGCGGACGGCAGGGATCCGGAAGACGCTGTCGGTGGTCATGGCCGAGAGGATCTGGGCCGGAGTGGCTCCCGGCCGGCCGGCCCGGTAGGTGGACACCGCCGCCCCGGCGCCCTCCCCGAACAGCGCCGCCGCGGCCGCCTCCAGGGCGGCCTCATCGGTGGAGGCAAAGCGCGGATCCATCACCGAGAAGAGGTTCCACTCATCCCGGTTGGTGCCGATCAGGATCGGGACATCCGCCACCGAGCCGGCCGCCACCGAGTCGATGGGTCGGCGCTCGAGTACCGAGCCGTCGACCACGGGCTGGAACATCATTCCCCGCTGGGCGTAGGCGAGGGCCAGCTTGCCCTGGGCCTCGAGCAGCGCCTCGACGGGCAGCTGCTGAAGGCGGGCCACGTCCCCCGGCCCCAGATCCAGAGCGGCCAGCAACTCGGTGGCGTACTGGTTGGCCTTATCCGGCTCCAGGCTGTTGCTGGCCGCACCGCTCTGGAGGATGGCCCGGTGGAACAGACCCGAGGCCTCCGGCAGGCCCAGCAGGGTGCCGACACACATGGCCCCGGCCGACTCCCCGAAGATGGTCACGTTGCCCGGATCGCCGCCGAAGGCAGCGATGTTGTCCCGTACCCAGCCCAAGGCGGCGGCCTGATCCAAGATGCCGACCGACCCGCTGGCCTGATAGTCGGGCCCGGCCAACTCGGCCAGGTAGGTGAAGCCCAGAACCCCGAGGCGGTAGTTGACGGTCACCACCACCACGTCATGGTTGACTGCAAAGTGGGCTCCGTCGTACCAGGGCGTCGAGCCCGACCCGGTGATAAAGGCCCCGCCGTGGATCCAGACCATCACCGGGCGCCCGCCGCCGCCGGTATCGGGTGTCCAAACGTTGAGCGACAGGCAGCCGGCCTCGTCACTGACGATCGGTGCCGCGCCCAGGAGGTTCTCTAGGGGACTGGGGAGCTGGGGGGCCACCGGCCCGAAGGCGTCGGCCGCCCTCACGCCCGTCCAGGCCGGCGCCGGCTCGGGGGGCCGGAAGCGGCCGGCGCCGGTGGGCGGGGCGGCGTAGGGGATGCCCAGAAAGGACTGGAACCCGGCCCCGGCGCGGCCCTCGATACGCCCACTGCTTGTCTCCACCACCCGTGCGGTCATGGGCCGACCGTAGCCCGGCCGGCTCAGTCGGGCAGCATGAGACTCTCGTTGCGCAGGGGCGCCGACTCGACCACATGCAGGCGGGCCGAGCGGTAGTGCTGCTGGACGGCCAGGGCGATGGCCGTGATCGGTACGGCCACGAAGGCTCCGATGATGCCGAGCAGGATCGTTCCGGTGGCCAGGGCGAGGAGGATCGCCACCGGGTGGAGCCGGACAGCCCGGCCCAGGACCAGCGGGCCCACCAGGTACCCCTCCAGATTGTGAATCAGCACGGTCAAGCCGATCACCACGCCAGCCGCTACCGGGCCCTTGGCCACCAGGGCCACCATGGCGGCCACGATGCCCGAGGCGATCGCGCCCACCAAGGGGATGAAACCACCCACGAAGGTGAGCAGGGCGATGGGGCCGACCAGGGGCACCCGGAGTATGAGGAGACCGGCGGCCAGGACCACGGCGTTGACCAGGCCGTTGGCTGCCGTCCCCCTCACGTAGCCGCCCAGCGTGGCCCAGGCCTTGGTCCCCACCACCCTCAGGTCGGCGGATCGGCGTTCATCGAAGATGCTGAAGAACCAGAGCCCGATGGCGTCCCCGTCCTTCACGAAGAAGAAGGTGAGGACCAGGGCCAGCAGGATCCCGCCGGCACCCTGGAGGATGACGGTGACCCCGGACAGCGCCCCCTGGATCAACTTGGACCGGTTGGTTGTCAACGAGCTCTGCGCCTTGGTCACATAGCTACTGACCTGCTTCTTGCTCAGATGCAGCGGGCCCGTCTCCAGCCAATGCTCGGCCTGCTTGACCCCCTGGTTGAGGTCATGACCCAGCAGGTTGAACTCGTGGCTGACACTCGGGGCCAGGCCGAAGCCGATCCCGAATAGCGCCGCCAGAGCGATGAGGAAGACGATCCAGGTGGCCAACAGCGGCGGCAGGCCCCGCCTCCGCAGCCAGCGGGACGGCGGGGACAACACAGTGGTGAGGAAGAGGGCACCGATGACCGGAACCAGGATGAGGCGCAATTTGTCGAAAGCCAGGGCGAGGACGACCAGCCCGGCACCGACCACCAGCATCCGCCAGCAGTAGGCGGCGGCGGTGTTCAGCCAGGCCGGAACCACCTGTCGTTCCGGCGGGTTGGCCATGCCTCCGATGCTCACGGGCGCCTTATGCCCTCAAGAGGAGGCGCCGAAGACAGACGCCAGCTCGGCGGCCGGGGCCTGGTCGAGTTGCTCGTAGGTGCACGAGCCCGGACTCCGGTCCGGGCGCCAGCGCCGGAAAGTGGTGGCGTGGCGGAAACGGTCGCCCTGGAGATGGTCGTAAGCCACCTCGCAGACCAGCTCGGGACGCAGGGGCTCCCAGGACAGGTCCCGCTTGGCGTTCCAACGGCTCTGGCCCCCTGGCATCCGGCCGGTCTCCTCGGCCGCCGCCCAGGCCCCCCAGGGATGACCGTCCAGGGAGTCGGCCCGGTACGACTCCAGCTCTCCAACCAACTCCCGGCGCCGGGCCGCGGTGAAGGAGGCGGTGACACCGACATGGTGAAGGGTGCCCCCGGTGTCGAAGAGGCCGAGCAGCAACGAGCCGACGATGCCGCCGGACTTGTGCCAGCGGAAACCGGCCACGACGCAGTCCGCCGTCCTCTCGTGCTTGACCTTGGCCATGACCCGTTCCCCCTCCCGATACGGGCCGTCGGGCTTCTTGGCCACCACCCCGTCCAGACCGGCTCCTTCGAAGCGGTCGAACCAGTCACGGGCGACCTCAGGGTCGGTGGTGGCCGGCGTGACATGGACGGGGGGACGGGCGGCGGCCAGGGCCTCGACCAGCCGGCGCCGGCGCTCCGCAAAGCCCAGCGGACGGAGGTCCTCCTCGCCCAGGGCCAGAAGATCGAAAGCCACGAAGGACGCCGGCGTGCTGGCGGCCAGCATGCGCACGCGGGAGTCGGCCGGATGGATGCGCTGGAGCAGGGCATCGAAGTCGAGACCGGACGGGCCGGCTATGACCACCTCACCGTCCATTACGCAACGCGGCGGAGCCTCCCGCCGGATGCTCTCGACCAACTCGGGGAAGTAGCGGGTCAGAGGGCGCTCATTGCGGCTGCCCAACTCGACCTCGTCCCCGTCCCGGAACACTATGCAGCGGAAGCCGTCCCACTTCGGTTCGTAGATGAGGCCCTCGGAAGTGGGAAGGGTCCTGGACAGCTTGGCCAACATGGGGCTGACCGGCGGCAGCACCGGGAGACGCACACCCGCCCCGATCAGTACGGACCGGCCCCGCACGCCGATCCGCACGGGACCAGGCCGATGTCATCCAGGGCCAGGCGGGCCGGGCCGGACGACGCCCGCAACTCCCGGCGCCAATACGACTCCCCCGTGACCTCGGCCCCACCGTCCCGGGCACTGCCCAGCGCTCCGGCGAAGTGAGCGTCGGCCTCCTCGAAGGTGTGGAACCACTTGGGCTCTTCCTGGCCGAGACCCTGGCTGCTCACGGAGTAGTGATGGCGCACGGCGATGTTCTTACCACCGCCGGAGGCACACTGGGGCCATGCAGCTCAAGGTCGTCCGTTACGAAGTCACCGACCAGGTGGGGATCGTCACCCTCAACCGACCGGAGCGGCTAAATGCCTGGACGGGGCGGATGCACACCGAATACCGCTGGGCCCTGGCCCGGGCCGATGCCGACCCGGCTGTCCGGGTCATCGTGGTGACGGGGTCGGGCCGTGGTTTCTGCGCCGGGGCCGACAGTGCCGCCCTGGAGGGTCACGCCGGCCGCGGCGGCTACGACCCGGGTACCCCGGATGACATCCCGCGCCCCGGATTCGGCGTGGAGGCTGAGTTCGACCACGACTTCGCCTACCACTTCGGCCTGACCAAGCCCGTCATCGCGGCCATCAACGGACCCGCCGCCGGGGTGGGACTGGTACTGGCCTGCTACTGCGACCTGCGCTGGGCGGCCGCCGGGGCCAAGCTCACCACCTCCCACGGCCGCCTCGGGCTCCCGGCCGAGTACGGCCTGTCCTGGCTGCTCCCCCGGCTCATCGGGCTGACCCGGGCCAACGACCTGCTTCTGTCCAGCCGGGTGGTGCTGGCCGAGGAGGCTCTGGAGATGGGCCTGCTCAACGGGGTGGTACCCCCCGACCAGCTGATGCCGGTGGTGCTGGCCTACGCCGCCCAACTGGCCGAGGGTGTCTCCCCGGCTTCGCTGCGGGCCACCCGCCACCAGGTCTACCGGGATCTGCATGGTGGGGTCGGGGCGGCCGTGGAGGATGCGGGGCGTCTACTCGGGGAGATGATGGGCGGTCCCGACTTTGCCGAGGGTGTCTCCGCCCTGGTCGAGCGGCGGTCACCGCACTTCACCGATCCCGGCCCCGCATCGAGCTGACCCCCCTGACCGTCGGGGTCCGCCCGGCCCTCCGGGCTACCATGCGCCCGCCCAAAGGGGGAATCATCGGGTGATCGAGAGCATGCGGCGGGCAGCCGACCGGGGACCGGGCGGCCAGCCGGCAGCGCGGATCGTCGGATGGGGGGTGGCGGCGCTCATCCTCTGGGGCGTCGCCAACGCCGCGCTGCCCTCCGGCGTGCCGGCCGGGGTCATCCTGTGGGGGGCGGTACTTGGCGCCCTCAGCTCCCTCACCGCCATGGGGATCGTGCTGGTCTACCGCTCCAGCCGGATCATCAACTTCGCCCAAGCCGACATCGGCGGCCTGGCCGCCGCCATAGCCGTGGTCATGGTGACCGGCTGGCACGTGTCCTACTTCCTGGCCCTGCCCATCGGCCTGGCTGCCGCCCTGGTGACGGGCTGGCTCATCGACGTGGTGGTGGTCCGGCGCTTCTTCAACGCCCCCCGCCTCATCCTGACGGTGGCCACCATCGGCATCGCCCAGATCCTCGGCGGTCTGGAGATCGGGCTGCCCTCCCTCTTCGCCCATCTCCGGCCTCTGACCACCTTCAAGACCCCGTTCCACTTTCGCTTCAGCCGGTTTCCCTTCATCTTCACCGGGGATCACGTCGTGGCCCTGGTGGTGGTGGCGGTGGCTCTGGGCGGACTGGCCTGGTTCTTCCGTCGTTCCGACACCGGCATCGGGATCCGGGCGGCCGCCGATTCCAGCGAGCGGGCCCTCCTCCTCGGCATCCCGGTGCGCCGCCTGTCGACCATCACCTGGATCCTGGCCGCCGGCCTATCCGGGGTGGCCTCGATGCTCTCGGCGCCGATCCTCGGCCCGAACCTTGGTGGAGTCAGCGGTCCCGAGAGCCTGTTGGCCCCTCTGGCGGCGGCGGTCATCGCCCGCATGGAGAGCCTGCCGGTAACCCTGGCGGCCGGGATCGGCATCGGGATCTTCCAGCAGGCCGTCTTCTGGAACTACCCGCGGTCCTCCACCGTCGATCTGGCCCTTTTCCTCCTCATCACCGCCGCGCTGTTGCTTCAGCGCAAGCGCCTGTCCCGGGTGGACGACCGCGGACTGGGCGGATTCGTGTCGGTGAAGGAGGTCCGCCCGACGCCGCGTCTCCTTGCCGGCCTGCCCGAGGTTCAGACCGCCCGCCTGGTGGCCTGGCTGCTGGCCGGCGTGCTGGTGGTGGTCGTCCCCTTGTTCCTCAACAACTCCAAGCTCACCTTGATCGCCTACATCGCTATCTACGGCATCCTGGCCATGTCCCTGCTGATCCTCACCGGATGGAGCGGGCAGATAAGCCTGGGCCAGTTCGCCTTTGCCGGCGTCGGCGCCGCCGTCACCTCGTCCTTGCTCGTCCACGCCGGCGCCGACCTGTTCCTGGCCCTGCTGGCCGGCACGGTCGTGGGAGCGGTGGTGGCCGCCCTGGTCGGTATCCCGGCCGTGCGTATATCCGGCCTCTTCCTGGCCGTCGAAACGCTCGCCTTCGGCGTACCGGTCAACACCTTCTTCCTCAACGCCGCCTATTTCCCCATCCTGACTCCGGCCCAGGTGTACCGGCCGGTCCTGCTCAACCGGATCGACCTGGCCGGGCCGCTGGCCTTCTACTACTTCTGCCTGGCCGTGCTGGTGGTGGCCGTGGTCATCACCCGCAACTACCGGCGCACCCGGGTGGGCCGGGCCGCCCTGGCCGTACGCGACAACGAACGCGGCGCGTCGGCGTATGCGGTGCCACCGGTGCGGGCGAAGCTGGTCGCCTTTGCCGTGTCCGGAGCCATGGCCGCCCTGGCCGGAGGCCTGTATGTGATCGGCCTCCAGGGCATGCCGTTCAGTGGCTTCAACCCCGAGACCAGCCTGGTCATCTTCACCATCGTCGTCATCGGTGGTCTGGGTTCCATGACCGGCCCAATCCTGGGAGCCATCTACGTCGAGGGCGTCGAGTACTTCCTCCACGGCGCTCTCCAGCTTCTGGCCACCGGCGCCGGCCTGCTCCTCCTGCTCATGTTCCTCCCCGGCGGACTCGGGGAGGTCTTCTTCGGATTCCGGGACCGCTTCCTGCGCCGAGTCGCCCGGCGGCGGGGCCTGAGCGTCCCCAGCCTGGCCGAGCGCCCGGACTACGCCCCGGAGTCGGAGGCGGTGCAACCGAGGACGGTCGAGGTGGCCGCACCCGCCGTCGTCGACGCGCTCATCTCCTGTGTCGATGTGGATGCCGCCTATGGCCAGATCCAGGTTCTCTTCGACGTCGGCATGGAGATAGCCGAAGGCGAGATCGTGGCGCTGTTGGGGACCAACGGCGCCGGGAAGTCGACGGTCCTCCGGGTCATCTCCGGTCTCATGGCACCGACCCGGGGGCGGGTCTATTTCCGGGGCCGGGACATCACCCGCCTCAGTCCCATCGAGCGGGTCAAGCTCGGACTGGTCACCGTGCCGGGCGGACGGGGCGTCTTCGGCTCCCTCAGTGTCGAGGAGAACCTGCGGCTGGCCGCCTGGCTGGCCCGGCGGGACCGGGCCTTCGTGGAGGAGGCCAGGCGGCGGATCTTCGAGTTGTTCCCGGTCCTCCAGGAACGGGCCCAGACCAACGCCTCGTCCCTATCCGGCGGCGAACAGCAGATGCTCACCATTGCCCAGGCCCTGTTGTGCCGGCCCAGCCTGCTCATGATCGATGAGCTGTCTCTCGGCCTGGCCCCGGCCCTGGTGGCCACCCTGCTCGGCGTGGTCAGGCAGATCAACGCCTCGGGCACGACCATCGTGGTGGTCGAACAGTCCGTCAACGTGGCCACCGAGTTGGCCCAGCGGGCACTGTTCATGGAGAAGGGCCAGGTCCGCTTCAGCGGGGCCACCGCCGACCTCGCCGGCCGCACCGATCTGCTCCGCTCCGTCTTCCTGCGGAGCGCGGCGCCGGCCCGATCCGCCCGGCGCCCTAAGCCAGCCACGGCGGACTCCGGCCTGCGCCTCAGTGTCCGAGACATGTCCCGCTCCTTTGGAGGGGTCACCGCCGTGTCCGGGGTGGACTTCGAGGTCGGCTACGGCCAGGTCCTCGGCATCATCGGCTCCAACGGGGCCGGTAAGACGACTCTGTTCGACCTCTGCTCCGGCTTCCTGTCCCCCGACCGGGGTCAGATCCTGCTGGAGGGAGCCGACATCACCGACCTACCCGCCTGGGCCCGGGCCCAGAGGGGCCTGGGGCGGGTATTCCAGGACGCCCGGCTGTTTCCCTCCCTCACCGTGGCCGAGACCGTCGCCGCCGCCTGCGAGCGCCACGTCGATGTCAAAGAGCCCCTCGCCTGCCTGTTCCACGTCGGGGCGGTGGCCGAGTCGGAGAAGGCGGTGCGGGCTCGGGTCGATCAGCTCATCGCCGACATGGGACTCGATCGCTATCGCGACGCCTTCGTGGCCGAGCTGTCCACCGGTACCCGGCGGATCGTGGAGCTGGCCTGCGCCATGGCCCACCAGCCCAGCGTCCTGCTGCTGGACGAGCCGTCTTCGGGGATCGCCCAACGCGAAAGCGAAGCCCTGGGTTCGGTCCTACTCGACCTCAAGGACCGCACCGGTGCCTCGCTGGTCGTCATCGAGCACGACATTCCCCTGGTCTCCTCCATAGCCGACACTCTGATCTGCCTGCACCTGGGCCAGGTCCTGGTGGCCGGACCGCCGGCCCAGGTTCTCGAGGATCCCCGCGTCATCGCGTCCTATCTGGGCAGCGACGATGTAACCATCGCCCGGTCCGGCCGGCGCCCCACCCGGGCCAGGGTCGCCAAGGCCACGCCGGCCAAGGCCAAGTCGTCCAAGGCCACGCCGGCCAAAGCCAAGCCGGCGGGCGGTCAGCTCAAGAAGTGAAGGTGACCGGCGCCCAGGTGTGGCCGCCGTCCCGGGTCATGTCGAGGTGGGTGGGGGTGCCGGGTATACCTATCTGACCCTCGACCACCACTCCCTGGGAAGCATCAGTGAAGCCCAGGTCCTCCCAGGGAAGTCCGCCGCCATTGGTGTCCTGCTCCACCGTGGTCCATGTCTTTCCCCCGTCGAAGCTGCCGTACAACTCCGATGCCCCCGAAGCGGCCGAAATGACCATCCCGGAGGTGCTGGCCATGGCCAGGCCGAGAGTGTCCCCGCCCTCGGGGGCGCTTCCGGCCGGCTTCCAGGACGACCCGGCGTCGGTGGATACATAGACCAGCTTGGGCTGCTGGCCGGCGGCCGCGCCCGAGGCGCACACCACGGCCATGTCCTGGGCATCCACAGCGGCGATGGCGTTACCGGATGGGCCCTGACACGGAAGGGTCCGGGTGACCCAGGTCCCTCCCGAGGACGCCCGGAAGACGCTGGCGCCGGCCGCCGGCTGGACGACCATCCAGACCGAGGCTCCGTGAACCACCACCACGCCGGACACGGCGTTGGCCACGTTGGTGCCGGCCACGATCGACCACCTGTCAGTTCCGACCGGAGTCCGGTACAGGCCAGCCGGAGCGGGGTTGGCGCCGTTACCCGTGATCACCAGGGCGTAGGCGAAGCCGCCGCCTGCCTCGAGTGACTGGATGGATCCGCCGCCTGGTAGTGCGACATCGGACCAGTGGGCCCCCCCGTCGTGGGTCGACTGGAGAGCCTGGTGCCCGAAGACCCAGCCGTTCATGGGATCGGCAAACCTGATCTCGTTGGCGTCAGGGGCGGCGCTGCCGACGCCTACTGACGGGGCCGGGATGCCGGCCCAGGTCCGGCCCGCGTCCCTCGTGCGCAGGATCGCGGTACAGGCGACGGCCGCGCATCCGGTAGCGCCCAGCACATAACCCTCCTGGTCCGACACGAAGGTCGCTGACTGCGCTTCGAAACCGGAAGGGACCGGCCCACCGGGCGGACCGGGCGGCGCGGTGGTCGTGGTGGTCGGGGCGGTGCTGCTCGATGTGGCCGCCCCGCCGGTCGTGGTGGTGGTCGTGGAATGACTGGACCCGACCACGTGGGATGAGGAGCAGGCGGCCACCACCAGGGCCGTGGCGGCCAGGAAAACGCACCGTCTCGGGAGGGACGAACGCCGCCGGCTGGCCATGGCCAGACCGTAACCGCCGTCACCCCCACCCGGAGTGCATGACCGGGACAGCCGTGGCCGCCAGGGCCGGTGGAGGTCTAGGCGGCGGCCGGGTCGGTGTTGCGCAGGTGCAGACGACCCCGCCGGGCCACCGGGGCGGTGCGCTCGGCCATCACACGGCGGAAGGGGCTGACGGTCAACAGCGTCCCACCCAGCGCGGCCAGAACCACCCCCACCCCCAGGCTGTAGCCGAGAATGGTGGCGAAGTTGGCCAGAGGTCCTCCGGATGTCGCTCCGTAGGCTGGCGCCGCCGTCCCGTAGAAGATGGGATAAATCGATCGGCCCAGTACGAACCACGCCCCTGAGGCGACGGCCAACAGGCCGGCCAGGCGATGGAAGGCGGTGGCCACACCCGGCCCCGCGACGGTCAGGAGCAGACCGGCGGCCACCGCTCCCGCCCCCGGGAGCAGGTTGAGCACGGTATGGGGCGTGGTCCACTGCCAGGCCCTCGCCCCGGCCGGGCCATATTGGAAGGCAGGGCCGGCGTAGGCGACCAAGGCCCCCCAGGCACCAACCAGCAGAACCAGGAGTCCATGGGAAGCGGCCCGGCCCCGGGCCGGCTCCATGACAGCCCGGGGGGAGTCAACCGCGGGAATGGCGGTGGTGTCGCTCAGGGCGTTGGGGTCGTTAGACATGACATTTCCTCCGGTGTCCGTTCCGGCACGGGCCCAGCCCGGCCGAGCGTTACTGCGTTTGTGTCATTCCCCTTCCGGGCCGGCGCCAAGCCCCTCCGGGCCGCGTCGGCCTTCGTGGCCGGTCGGACCCCTGCGCTCGGCTCGCTTGGCCAGGTAGCTGCGACCTTGGTAGAGCTGCTGGTAGCGGTCCATCAATTCGGGATGGGTCTGGGCCAACCAGCCCAGATAGTGCTCCTTGACCCCCGGACGCAGATGGAGCGGGATCGGGGAAACTGAGGAGGCACCGGCCGCTCGACAGGCCCGCACCACCTCCGCCACCTGATCGGGGCGGTCGGACAGGCCCGGGATGACGGGGGCGACCAGGACTCCACACCGGATCCCCGCTTCGGACAGGCGACGGATGGCGGTGACGCGCTGACGGGGATGGGGGGTTCCGGGTTCGGTCTCCTTCCACACCTTCTCGTCCAGGGTGCCGATGGAGAGGCTGACCCCGACCAGGTCGAGTCGGGCGGCCTCCTGCAGCAGGTCGAGATCCCGCAGGACCAAGGTCGACTTGGTCAGGATGGAGAAGGGATTCCTGGCCTCGATCAGAGCGGCGATAATCCCCCGGGTCAAGCGGTACTTGCCCTCACAACGCTGATAGGGATCGGTGTTGGTGCCCATGGCTATGGGCGCCCCCGCCCACCGCCGACCCGCCAGTTCCGCCCTCACCTTCTCCACCGCGTTGATCTTGACCACGATCTTGCGCTCGAAGTCCTCCCCGAGGTTGAGCCCGAGGTACTCGTGCGTCGGCCGGGCGTAGCAATAAAGGCAGGCATGGGAGCATCCCCGATAGGCGTTGATGGTGTACTCGAAGGGCATCCGGGAGGAGGCCGGGACCCGGTTGATCAGACGCTGGGCGTTGACGTGGAGGAACTCCGTGCCGGCGAACTCCCCCGTGCCGACGTGACGGTCGAGCAGAGCATCGGCGTCGAAGAGAGCACTCTGGCCGGCGTCATCCCCGGCCAACCGCCACCGCAGTTGAGCCATGCCCCACTATATCGAACGTCTGTTCGCTCCGTTCGGGGTGGGAAAGTCAGCTCACTTGATGACCAGGGCGTTGGGCGGGGAGGCGACGCCGGCGGTCAGGTTGAGGGGGGCGGAGGTGAAGAATCCCTCGTAGACCCCGTCGGCGGCGCAATCCTCGGCCAGGGGCTCCAGGTTCCACATCTCGCCTATGGGCAGGCCGAGGAGGGGGAGGATGGCGAAGTGGGCGAACAACTCGTAAGTGCGCTCGGGGTCGGCCTGGATGGCCTCGAAGGTCTCCGGAGTCGCCAGCGCCCCCGGGGGCCACACCTCTAGGGCCGGGTTATCGGCCGCCACTGCGGCTATGTGCAGATCCCAGAGGGTCTGTACGGTTTCGCGGGCCGGCCGAAGCCCTGGGGTCTTGAGCGACCCGGCCAGTTCCTGGCGCTCGCCCGCCGACAGACCGGCGTACCAGCCGATCCAGCCGGTGCGGATCAGCAGCACGTCCCCGGTGGCGATCCGGGTGCCCTGAGCCTCGGCGGTGGCCAGCAGATCGGAGGCTTCAATCGGATCGGAGGCGGTCATGTCGAGGGTGCGCCCCTGGGCCTGCCGCCAGCGGCCCACGTCCAGCAGGACGGCCCGGCCGGCCAGGCCACGGCGGGCCCAATGATGGATGCCATGCTCCTCATCGGCCACGCCGCCGTAGAAGCCGTGGACAGGGCTCTTGATGTGACGGAACCCGTCCCACTGGCTCGAGCTCTGGGTGTTCCAGCCGCTGAGGCTGTCGTCGTGGCCGACCTCGTTGGCCAGCCATTCGACATGGTGCTCGAAAGCGGCCCGCCCGAATAGCGGAGGGTCGGGAAGGTTCATCTCCCAGTTCAGGGCGAAGACCTTCCCGTGCCGAATCAGGCCGGCGGCGGCCCGGGTCCGCTCCGCGGTCAGAAGGTTGAGACAGCCGAGCACGTCGCCCTCGCCCCATACGCCCCAGGATGAGCCGGCCGGGGCGCCCTCCCGCACCGGTAGCTGGTCATACGAAGGCAGTTCCTCAGGCAATTCTTCCCCCTAGTCTTCGCCCCGAGAGGCGACCGGTCGCAGGAACTTATCGGGAGGTGAGAGGACTGGGCGAGGTCCGGATCGGTACGGCGTCCTGGACCGATCCCTCTCTGGCCAAGTCGGGCTGGTACCCGCCCGAAGCGACCGGCCCAGCCGATCGGCTCCGCTACTACGCCAGCCGCTTCCCGCTGGTGGAGGTCGATTCCACCTACTACTTCCTGCCCTCGGAGCGGAACTCGGCCCTGTGGGTGGCGCGTACGCCACCCGGATTCGTCTTTAACGTCAAGGCCTTCTCACTCCTTACCGGCCACCCGACCAAGGTGGCAGCCCTGCCGAAGGACCTGGCTCGCCCGGCTGATAAGAAGCGCGTTTATCCCGACGCCCTGGACCCGAAGGCGCTCGACACGATCTGGGACAGGTTCCTGGGTGCCTTGGAGCCCCTGGACCGGGCCGGCCGGCTCGGCGCGCTGCTCTTCCAGTTCCCTCCCTGGTTCGGCATATCGCGCTCCAACAAACTCACCGTCATCGACTGCGCCCGCCGCTGCCATCCCTGGCGGGTGGCTGTCGAACTACGCAACCCGACCTGGTTCAGTGAGGAGAACTGGGCCGAGACGCTTGACTTCCTGGAGGGCCACGACCTTCCGTTTGTGTGTGTCGACATGCCCCAGGGTCTGGACGAGTCGGTCCCTCCCCGGGTGGCGGTGACCTCCGAGTTGGCCATGGTCCGCTTCCATGGCCGCAACGCGGCGGGGTGGAACAGCGGTTCGGCACAGAGCCGTTATGACTACGGATACCGGCCGGACGAGCTGGCGGAGTGGGTGCCGCGCATACAGGAAATGTCGACTCAAGCCGAGCGCACCCACGTCCTGATGAACAACCATGGCCACCACGCTCCCCGCAACGGCGCCGATCTGGCCGACCTGTTGCGGGCGGCCGGCATCAACCCGCAGCCCGCCCCCGAGGCTCCCGAACAGGCCGGCCCGGCCGGGGATCCAGATCAAGGCACGTTGCTCTGAGCCTGAAACGGGTAGGACGAAGGGGACGCCAAGTCGATCGAATAGGAGTGATCACAGCAATGGCGCATGACCTTTCGGGTAAGACGGTTGCATTTCTGGTGGCCAATGAAGGCATCGAGCAGGTCGAGTTGACCAAGCCCTGGAAAGCAGTCGAGCAGGCCCGGGGCCGGCCGGTGCTGATGGCCGGTGCCGGCTCTGCCGCATACAGAGACCGGTCTAGCCGTCCAATTGGCGCAGAACCTCGGCCTCCTCCGGTGACGCGTCTGGTCCGTACTTGAGGGCCAGGGTGCCCCGGGCCGAGCAGTGGGGGCACTCCAGGGCCACCACCAGGGCCATGTCATCCGGATCGGAGGCACCCTCGGTGCGGCGCTGCCCCTGGAGTCGGTAACGGGCGGCCCGTTGGCGCGTTCCGCAGCTGCCGCAGGTGACTTCGGCGGTGTCCCCCAGGACCATCTGGTCGGTGTAGCCGCGCTCTTCGTAGTGGGCGATCAATTCGAGGACACTGGATGCTCCCGAGGCGAACGTCATGGGAGCACGGATACCCGCAGCTGGCCGCCGTTACGCCGGCTCGGCCCCGGAGGGCTTGCCGGCCTGGTGCGGTACGGACATGCTGAGTCATGACGCTGGCGCCGGAGAGCTACCTCGATCACATCCGTTCGGAGGCGCAGGCCATGAGCACCGCCGCCCGATCTGGGCACCTCGACGCCCGGGTCCCCGGCTGTCCGGACTGGACCGTCCACGACCTGGTCGCCCACACCAGTGGCGTCCACCGCTGGGCGGCCGAGATGGTCCGGACCCGGGCCAGCCGGCCGGTGTCGCGCCGGGAGATGCCAGCCGCTCCCGACGGGACGGCGGTGATCGATTGGTTCGACCAGGGCGCGGCTGAACTGGTGGCCGCTTTGGAGGAGGCGGGCCCGGACGCCGAGGTCTGGAACTGGTCCTCGGACCCCCGATCCTTCTTCTGGTTCCGCCGGCAGGCCCAGGAGACCGCCGTCCACCGCTGGGACACGGAGTCGGCGGCCGGGCGAGCCGAGCCCATCCCCAGCGCTCTGGCCATCGACGGGATCGAGGAACTCCTCAGCCTCTGGATGCCGGGATTGGCGGCCGGACAGGAGGGAACCGGGCTGGGTGGTTCCTTTCACCTCCACGCCACCGACGACAACGGCGAATGGACCATCCAGAGCACTGGCGGCGCCGTGACCATCGAATCCGGTCATGGAAAGGCCGATGCCGCCATCCGGGCGCCGTCCTCCGACCTTCTGCTGTTCCTTTGGGGGCGCCCGGTGGAGAGCACGGTCGAGTTGTTCGGGGATGAGGCCATCCCGGCCCGCTGGCGGGATCAGGTCAGGATCTGATGCCACCCTCAGGCCCGGCCTCTGGCCAGGGTCACCAAATGAGCGAACAGGGCTAGGTGATCAGAGCGGTGCCTGAGCAGTTCCGGGTGCCACTGAACCCCCAGGACGTCCGGCCGCCCAGCCAGGGTCAGGGCCTCCACTGTCCCGTCCTCGGCCACGCCGGTGGGTTCCAAGCCGGCCCCGAGGCGGTCGACGGACTGGTGGTGCAGGGAGTTGACACCCAGGCTCGTGGGACCGGCCGCCTGGCCGAGCCAGGCGGCCAGGGTCGAGCCCAATGGGACGCAGACCTGATGGACGGTCTGGTTATAGGCGGCGGGAACGGCGTGGTTGTCCATGTGCTGGATGAGGGTGCCTCCCAGAGCCACGTTTAAGACCTGAACGCCCCGGCAGATGGCCAACATGGGCACCCGCGCCTGGATCGCCCCCAGGACGACGGCAACGTCCCAGCTGTCCCGCAGGGGATCAGTCCGGAAGACCTCGGCGGTGGCCGTCTGGCCGTAGCGGGCCGGGTCCACGTCGTCGCCTCCGGTGAGGACGATGCCGTCGACCCTCTCGATCAGGGCGGGGGCATCGCTGTCCTCCACCAGGGCCAGGAGCACCGGTAGGCCCCCGGCCTTTCGGACCGCCTTGACATAAGCCGAGTCCACCACGTGATGGGTGGCCGGTCCGCTCGGTTCCCGGACCGCGGCCTGATGGGCCACGATCCCGATCAGAGGCCGGCCAGGTCGGTCCGGCGGAGCTTCAGTCACCCCGGCAGCTTGACCGCCCAGCTCAGAGCCGCACCAACTCGGGGACTCAGACCTCGGTGACATCCTCCGAATCGGCCGGGGCCGGACGAGCGGCACCGAACGCAGCCGCCACCGCCTCTTTGGCCTCCATGAGCCGGTCCCTGACCGCGGCCAGGGTGGCCCGGTCCAGGTCCACACGGGCGGCCCGACCCATGATGTCCGAGGCGAAAGCCTCGAGGTCATCCCGCAGAACCCGCTGGCCCAAGCCGGACCCACCCGGATCGGCCGCGACAGGGCCGCGCCGCCGGCCGGAGGCTTCCCCGTCCGGTCCGGCGGGCCCGCCGGCGGGTCCGTCCGCCGCCCAGGGCCGGGGGCGCCGACCGGCTCTGGAGGCGAACCGGTCCTCCCGACGGACGTCGCGCATAGCGTGACGGAGCTCGTCCCGCAGGCCCCGAACCGACTCCTTCATGTCCCCGCCTATGGCGCCGACCACCTTGCGGGCGGTCTCGGTGGCCCGCTCCTGCAGGTCCTCCAACTCGGAGCGGCGCGACTCGAGTTCGGCCCGACCGGCATCGGTGAGGCGGTAGACCTTCCTTCCATCCAGCTCATCGTGCTCGATCAGGCCTTCGTCTTCCAGGGACTGGAGCCGGGGATATACGGTCCCCGCCGAGGGCGTGTACATGCCCAGGAAACGGTCTTCGATGAGCCTGATCAGGTCGTAACCGTGACGGGGTGACTCATCGAGCAGCATGAGGATGAACAGGCGCAGGCCGCCGTGACCGAATACTCTTCGCATGCCAATACGATATATCGCGTGTTGACCCAGATCAAGATATATCTTGATAGCCGGATGACCGAAGCGGAGGCCCGAAGGAGGTGACCGTGCCCGAGGAGGACCCGAACTGGCAAGAGCTGGAGAAGGACCTGGTCGGCCGCCGCTACCTCGATGCCGAAGCCACGGCGGCGGCGGCCGGAGTGGAACGAGAGGTCTCCGTGCGGCTGTGGAGAGCAATCGGCTTTCCGGATGCGCCCGAGGGTGAACTTCTCTTCGGGGATCTCGACGTGGAGATGCTGCGCTCCGCCCACGGTCTGGTGACCGAGGGCCTACTCGGGTTCGACACCCTCCTGGCGTTGGCCCGGGCTACCGGCCAGGCTCAGTCCCGCGCCGCCGAGTCCCAGGTGAAGGCCATCACCGAGAGCGTGACCAAGGCCGGACCGGGGGCCGACCCCCTCCTCTACGCCCGCATGGCCATTCCCGGCCTCGAGAGCTTCATCACCTACACGTGGCGCCGGCACATGCTCGATGCGATGTCCCGAGAGCTGTCGACCACCACCGAGGGTATGACGGTGGTGCTGGCCGTGGGCTTCGCCGACATGGTCGGGTTTACCGCCCTCAGCCAGCAGGCCACCGAGATCGAGCTGTCCGACGTGGTCGGCCGCTTCGAGGATCTGGCCTATGACATCGTGGCCGCCGGAGGCGGCCGGGTGGTGAAGATGATCGGTGACGAGGTCTTCTTCGTGGCCGAGTCGGCCCGGGCCGGGGCCGAGATCGCCCTGTCCCTGGCCAGCACCTACGCCTCCGATGACCGCCTGCCAGACATCCGGGTCGGGCTCTCGATCGGCCCGGTGCTGCCCCGGGCCGGGGACTATCTGGGTCCGGCCGTCAACCTGGCCAGCCGACTGGTCAACCTGGCCCGCCCGGCCAGCGTGCTGGTGTCCGAACAGCTGGCCGAGGCGGTGGACGACCAACCCGATTACGAGTTCCGCCGCCTGCGGACCCGGAATCTCAAAGGCATCGGCCGGGTGCCGACCATCGTGCTGCGCCGGCGGGAGGCGGCGGCGCGAAGCTGAACCGATGAGTCCCTCCCCCGCCGCCGAGCCCGACGCGGACATCGGGGATGATGAACACCGCGCCCCAACCGGTTCCGGCCGGCCCCCCAACGTGATCCTGGTTCTGCTGGACAGCTTGAACCGCCACTTGCTCGGCGCCTACGGCGGCACCGAGTTCTCCACGCCCAACCTCGACCGACTGGCGGCCTCGGCGGTTCGCTTCGACAACCACTACACCGGATCCCTGCCCTGCATCCCGGCCCGTCATGACATCCTCTGCGGCGCCTGGGACTTTCTATGGAAGCCGTGGGGTTCCATAGAGATCTGGGAGGAGTCGATAACCGCCGCCCTGGTCAATGCCGGGGTGACCAGTGTCCTCTTCAGCGACCATCCCCACCTCTTCGAGGTCGGGGGCGAGAACTACCACACCGATTTCAGCGCCTGGGACTACCTGCGCGGCCACGAGAGCGACCCGTGGAGGACCCGCCCGGATCCCAGTTGGGTCGGGGCGCCCAGCTTTGGACGGGGCTGGACCAACTACGACAACTCCCGGGGCTGGTTCCGCGGAGAGGAGGACTTCCCGGGGCCCCGGACCATGGCCGCCGCCGCCGAGTGGGTGAAGCGGGATGCACGCCACCACGATCGCTTCTTCCTGCTCGTCGATGAGTTCGATCCTCATGAGCCTTTCGACACCCCCGAGCCCTACGCCTCGATGTACGACCCGGACTGGGAGGGGCCACATCTCATCTGGCCCCCTTACGCCGAGGCGGCTCGGGCCCGAGGCGTGCTCGATGAGCGACAGGCCCGCCAGATCCGCGCCAGTTACGGAGCCAAGCTGACCATGATCGACCACTGGCTGGGCCGGCTGATGGAGGCGGTGGAGGAGGCCGGCCTGGGAGAGAGCACTGTCTTCATGGTCTGCACCGACCACGGTCACTACCTGGGCGAGAGGGAGGTGTGGGGCAAGCCGGCCGTTCCCGTCTACCAGACCCTGGGCCACATTCCTCTGCTGGTGCGCTGGCCTGGCGTCGAGGCTGGGGTTTGCAACGCCCTGACCACCAGTGTCGATCTGTTTGCCACCCTGGCCGACATCTTCGGCGTCTCGGTCGATCACCGCACCCACGGCCGCTCATTGGTGCCGCTGGTACTGGGCCGGGCCGACGTTGTACGCCAATGGCTCCTCACCGGCGTATGGGGACGGGAGGTTCATCTGGTCACGTCCCACCACAAGTACTGCCGGGCCCCGGCCGGGGAGAATGCCCCAATGTCGCTGTGGTCGAACCGTTGGTCGACCATGCCGGTTCATAGGCACCCGGAACTCCGATTGCCACGCCCCGATCAGCGGGCCAGGCTCGACCGCATGCCCGGAACGGAGGTCCCGGTCATCCGACAGCCTTTCGCTTCAGGCGACCTGTTGCCGTTCTGGGGCTGGGCCCGCTTCAGCGGTAATCACCTGTGGGACCTGGGGGAAGACCCCCACGAGGAGATCGACCTGGCCGGAGGTCGGCACGAACCCGCTGCCGCTGACGCCCTGCGCCAAGCCCTGGTCGAGGTCGAGTGCCCGGACGACCAGATCCAGCGCCTCGGCCTGGGTTGAGACGGGCTGCCCATGTCCGTCACCGGCCCACTCCTGATCGTGAGGCACTCGCGATCGGGTTCGACCGATCGACTGGTCGACGCGTTCGTGGGCGGTGTGCAGATGGCCACGCAGGAGATCGAGGCTGCGCCCCGCCTCGAGGTCAAGGGATGCTTCGATACCGAAGCGGCTGACGTATTGGGGGCGGCAGCCATCGTCCTGGCCACCCCGGCCAACTTCGGATACATGAGCGGGGCCATGAAGGACTTCTTCGAGCGCGTCTTCCACCCCTGCCTGGATCACACGGTGGGCCGGCCCTATGCACTCATGGTCAAAGGAGATACGGACACATCCGGGGCGGTGACCAGTGTGGAGCGGATAGTGGCCGGTCTCCGGTGGAAATCCGTACTACCTCATCTCAGCGTCGTAGGAGACATCACCGACGCCAATCTGGCCGCCGCGGCCGAGATGGGGTCGGCCCTGACAGCCGGATTGGCCGAAGGCTTGTTCTAGGTCCGTGGGTCAGAGGATCCGGCGCACCAGGGCCACGATGGCGCCGATGATGACGACCACGACGGCAACTTTGACGGCAAAGAGGGCCAGGCCCAGCACGAAGGTCAATAGGTGCCAGGCCAGCACGACCGCCACCACGCCGATGACCGTCCCGACCGCGGCCCGGGTGATTGATCCGCCGGTGTGGGCCCGCAGGGCTCCGCCCGATCTCGGCTCCAATCCGGAATTGGTCGACTGCCATCTGCTCATCGTTGTGCCACCTCCCGACGGCCAAAGCGGTCGTCTTACCAACCAGCCTACGGATCCCCCCACCCCTTTGTCGTCAGCCCTGGCGATGATCCTTCCTCCTACTCGAGAAGGACGTCAGGATCTGTACTCGCCCCCGCCGGCGGCCACCAGGCCGGACTCATAAGCCAGCACCACGGCCTGGATCCGGTCTCTCAGGTCCAGTTTGGTGAGGATATGGGCGATGTGGGTCTTCACCGTCGTCTCACTGATGAAGAGTTCATCAGCCATTTCCGAGTTGGATAGGCCGCGCGCCACCGCCTTCAGGACCTCCAGCTCCCGCTGGGTCAGGCTGTCGAGCTTGGTGTTACCGGCGGTCGGGCCGGCCGGCTGGCGGGCGAACTCGTCCAGCAGCCGCCTGGTCATCCTGGGCTCGATCAGGGCATCCCCCCGGGCCAGGGCCCGGATGGCGTTGGCCAGCTCATCGGGAGGGACGTCCTTGAGCAGGAACCCGCTGGCTCCGGCCCGCACGGCATCGAACAGATAGGCATCGAGATCGAAGGTCGTGAGGATCAGGATGCGCGTGTCCTCGGTGGCGGTGATGCGGCGGGTGGCCTCCACCCCGTCCATCACCGGCATGCGCACGTCCATGAGAACGACGTCCGGGCGCCGATCGGCCACCACCTCGATGGCCTCGCGACCGTTGGCGGCCTCGCCTACCACCTCGAAGCCGGGCTCGCTCTGAAGTATCAGTCGGAATCCCGACCGGACCAGAGCCTCGTCATCCACCACCACGATGCGAATGGTCCCGGCCGGTGCCGGTCGATCGATCCCGCTCACGCCTCACCGGGCAGGAGGGGCAGTCGGGCGTGGACCCTCCAACCCGGCCCGGGCTGACGGGGCCCGGCATCCAACGTGCCGCCCTGGGCCGCCACCCGTTCCCGCATGCCCAACAGTCCATGGCCCTCGGTTCCCCTCGGCGCCGCGGAGTTGGTCCCGTCGTCATCGACGAAGAGAATGATGAACCCGGGGGCGTAGGTGATCTCCACCTGCACCTTGGCTCCGGGAGCGTGCCTCATGGCGTTGGTCAGGGCCTCTTGCACGACTCGGTAGACAGTCAACCCGACGCTGCCGGGCGCCTCGGGCTCGGCGCCGGAGACGTTGAGCTCGACGCCCAGTCCGGCCTCGTTGGACTCCTTCACCAGGGCGGGGATGTCCCCGAGTCCGGGCAGGGGCTGGCGGGCAGCGGTGCGTTCAGATCCGGCGCCGGCGCGGCTGCCGGCCGCACCGATGGAGGCATCGGCGCCGCGCAGCATGGACAACATGTTGCGCAACTCACTCAACGCCCGTCGGCCGGTGTGCTCGGCCGCCGACAGTGCCTCATCGGCCTCGTCCGGCTGTCGGCGGTGGATGCGCCGGGCGGCGGTTATCTGGATGGTCATGAGACTCACGCTGTGGGCCACGATGTCGTGCAGCTCGCGGGCGATGCGCACCCTCTCCTCGGCTACGGCCAGCTGGGCGCTGCGATCGTGGTCCACCTTGGCCCGCTCCCGTCGGCCCATAACGATCCAGATGCCGACGGCAATGAGGGCAAGGGGCCAGGCGTCCCCGGCCTGCACCTGCCAGAGATGCAGGCTGTCAAGCAGGAAGGCGGCCCCGGCGGCCAGGTAGACCACGCCGAAAATGACCCGGCCGGGTCGCGTGCACTGGTTATCGCGGCGGGCCCGGCGGGACCGGTGGCGATTTCCGTCGCCATAGGACCCGTTGCCGCCGTCCCAATGACCGGAGCGCTTCCCCCACGTCCACTCCTGTGACGGCTGATAGGTGTCGGTGTCGGTCATGATCCGCCCGCCTGTCTGACGTTGATGTCGCCCTCATCCACCGTCAGGTTCAGCACCACCGGTGGGTTGGCGGCGCCAGCGCCCGGGGAGGTCCAGGTCGATTGAGAGATGAAGCCGCTGGCCACATCGTTGCCAAGAATGGTGACGTCCCCGAACCGGTCGGTGTAGTTGACCTGGATCCTGGCGCCCCGGGGGACGATGACCTCCATATCCCCGGAGCCGACCGAAGCCTGGACGGCGGGGCCGCTCGACAGATCAAGCTTGGTGAGGTTGATCGTCATGTCACCGACCTCGAGGTTGTAGGGGCGCAACTGGTTCAGGGCGGTGGGCTCGTAGGACTGGTCACCGACCGCGCCGTGGATGTGGCTGTTGGCGGCGGCCGAGCTGCCCATCAGGACGAACAGCACGATGCCGCCGAGGAGGATGGGCCAGTGGTGGCGACCGGAGCGACGGGTCAGAAGCAGGCCGGCCCCCAGGCACATCAAGAGAATGGCCAGCAGGGTGTCAGCCGCCAGGTGCAGGAGATTCATCCGGCCCAGCAGCCAGACCGCGCCCAGGAACACCAGAACCAGGCCGAACACGCCCCGGTCCCCGCGCCGACGCCGGGTGCGGTACATCTCCTCGGCCGGGGCGCCCATGGGAAGAGGGTAACGAGGGCCGGGCGAGTTGGCATCGACCGCCAGGACGGAATCCGCCTCATCCTCGGGGAGGATGCCGGCCAGCCCCTTGGTTTAGGTTGCCGTCCATGAACCCCGAGATGGCCAGGAAGACCTGGCGCACGGCGGAACCGCTGCACGGGATGATCTACTTCGTCCCCGAGGCGGCCGAGGAGTACGCCGCCGCCGGCCTGGAGCCCCACATGGGCTACTTCGCCTCCCGCGCCGCCGCCATGGGCCCAGTTGGACCGGGAGTGGTGGTAGCCACCTTCTTCAACTTCGACCCCCGACTGGTGGAAGCCGCCTTACCCGCCGCCTGGGAGCGGTCCACCCCTGCCGCAGTCCTGGCCGCCCGCTTCCGGGCGGCCGACCGGGCCCTCCGGCGTCTACTCGGCGCCGCCGCCGGATCCTCGGAGATGGAGGAGGCGGCGGCCCTGGCCCGCACGGCGGCCCGGGTGGCGGCGGAACGGCCGCAGGGACGGCCCCTCTTTGCCGCTCATGCCGAGTTGGAATGGCCCGACGCCCCCCACCTGGTCCTCTGGCACGCCCAGACGTTGCTCCGCGAATACCGGGGCGATGCCCACGTCGCCCTCCTGACCGCGGCCGGGCTCAGCCCCGTCGAGGCTCTGGTCATCCACGCCGCTTCCGGAGAGGTACCGGCGGCCGCCCTGCGGGCCACCCGGGCGTGGAGCGATGAGGACTGGGACGCCGGGGTGGAGTCGGTCCGGTCCCGAGGATGGCTGGGGCCGGGAGAGGACCTGGCGCTGTCCGAAGCCGGCCGGGCCCACCGCCAGGACATCGAGGACCGGACCGACCAGCTCTCCTTGGAGCCCTACTCCGCCTTGGGTGAGCAGTCCTGCGAACTGCTGCGCCAGCTGACCCGGCCCCTGTCCCGGGCGGTGGTGGACAGCGGCGCCCTGGCCACCATGTCGGCCCGGCCGGTGCAGTCATGAGCAACCTCGAAAGCTTCGATCGCACCACGTTTACCCACGCCCACAAGCGCAGGGACGTATTCCGCAAGGGTTCCGGCCCGGCCGTGATGGTGATCGAGGAGATGCCCGGCATAACTCCGGGGGTCCTCGAGTTCGCCGACCGGGTGGCCGACATCGGCTGCACCGTGGCGATCCCCCACCTGTTCGGGACGCCCGGAGCCCCGGCCACGGCCCGACATCTCCTCTCGTCCTTCGGTCCAGCCTGTGTCTCCCGGGAGTTCCATGTGCTGGCGACCGGCAGCACCTCGCCGGTGATCGACTGGCTGCGGGCGCTGGCCCGGTCCCTGCACGAGGAGTGTGGTGGACCCGGAGTCGGAGTGGTGGGGATGTGCTTCACCGGCGGGTTTGCCCTCGCCATGATGGCGGGAGCGCCGGTGTTGGCCCCGGTGCTATCCCAGCCGTCCCTCCCCCTGCCGATCGGCGCCGAGCGCAAACGGGCGCTGGGCCTGTCCGATTCGGACCTGGCCGCCGCCAAGGAGGCCTGCGCGGCGCGGAAGCTGACCGTGCTCGGCCTGCGCTTCACCGGGGACCGGGCCGTGCCGGCCGAGCGCTTCGAGCGGCTACGGCAGGAGCTGGGTGAGAACTTCGTGGCGGTGGAGATCGACTCTTCTCCCGGTAACCCACACGGGAACCCGACCGGTGCCCATTCCGTACTCACCCAGCACCTAGTCGACACGCCCGGACATCCCACCCGGGATGCCCTGGATCAGGTGCTGGCTCTGTTCCGGGACCGACTGCTCAGCCCGGTCTGAGCGGTGCGGGTCTTGGTGTGGTGGACCTGGGCGGCGGCCGGTCCGTAGACCAGGGTGGTAAGGGACCGCTCCGGGGATTGCACCGCCGGATCCAGATTGGTGCCGCCCAAGGTGACGGCGGCCAGGTCGTGGGTGGCGTCGGTGAGATAGGCGTGGGGCACCTGGCCGGCCCGGTACGGGAGTTGGACATGGACGGAGTAGGCCCGGTCCGGGTTGTCGTTGATGAGCTCCACCACCCAGCCGGTCCGGGCCTCGAAGGCCACCCCCCGGAGCCCCGCCGGTAGGCCGGCGACCTCATGCAGGACGGACCCGGGACGGATGTAGCGGCTGAAGGCGGCCATCACCCAGTACCGCTTGGTCAGATAGAAGGTCTGGTTACTGTCGAGGTTCCAGTACGGATCGAAATAGATCAGCCCGTCGTTGCGACCCCCTGGGTTGACCTGGTTCTGGCAGCCGGCCACCTGGGCCGGATCGCAGCCCAGGTTGGGTGAAGCGGCCACCCACCAGTCGAAGGCGGAGTCTTTGGCCTCGACGAGGTCGGCCCAGATGGTGTCGGCCAGCCACAGGCCGTTGGTAATGGTGGGGTCGTACTGCCAGCCGAAGCCTTTACCGTTGAAGCAGCAGATCTCGGTGGTCCAATGCTTGACCGGGAGCTTGGCCACCTGATCCAGGGTGGCCGCGCCGGGGTAGTCGTAGCCGTGGTGGGCGATGACCGCCACCGAGGATGACGCCTGGGGGAGCCACTGAGGAGTCTCGGCCAGGAGTTGGCGGACCAGGCTGGACTCATCGACTATGACCCCGGTGTGGGTGGAATCGGCGTCGAGGTCAGCGGCCAGGGCGTTGACCAAAGCGGCCCGCTCATCGACTGGAACGATCATGCCCTCCTGGCGGCATTTGGCCTGGGGGGCATCGGGTTCGTTCATGGGGCTGACGTAGGAGAGGTCGATGTGGTCAGCCGTGCGCAAATGCTTGACCACGGCCGCCAGGTAGGCGGCCAAGGCATCGATCTTGCCCGGCTCCAACGTCCCGCCACAGCTCTTGTGATTGGAGGTGAAAGCCGGCGGGGCGCTGTTGACGAAGCCGATGAGTTGGGGCACGTGGTACTGCGCCGCCAGCCTGAGGAAGGCCATCCCGGCCGGGTCAGCGTCCCAGTCAAAGGCGCCGGAGGCGGTCAAGACGGTGGGGGGTGCCTTGTACGGGTTGATTACCCCCACCCCTCCCCCGCCGATGTTGTAGCGGTATTGGCTCAGGTCCAGCCCGGTCTTGGAGAAGAGGAGGTCGGCCAGTTGACGCTGGGCGGCGGTCGAGAAGTGGAAGACATCGGTGGGCCACCAGGCCCCCGACGCTCCGAAGCCGTCGATGCTCTGGGCGCCATCGCGACCGACCGAGGCAGTGGCCGCTCCCACGGTGTCCCGGTCGGCGGCCGCCGCCCGGGGTCGGACGGTCGGACCCGGGCCCGAGCTTGTCCCCGCGGCGAGAGCCGGACCGGCCCAGATCGGGACGACGGCCAGGACGCCGGCCATCAGCCCGCCGAGCAGCCAGGCCTTCCTCCACCTCGAAGGACCACCCCTCAACTGCCCTCTCCCACCGCTGTCCGCCTCGCTGTCCTGTTCCGGGCCCGCCGGCCACCGGTTGGGAACCCGACGATGGCCCCGCGCCCATTATCGGTCCGTTATGCCCCCAAGATTAATCTCCTCCCTCAGCTCCTCCAGCCCGGCGCTGGACAGCCGGGCTGAGCCCGTCTCCGACTGGCTTCCCCAGAGCAGGCTCAGACCTGCGGTCAGCAGACAGAGCACCGAGCCCACGGCCATGGCGGTGACGAAGCCGGCCCGATCCGGGAGAGCGTGGCCGGTGGGCGTGTAGGCGCCCAGGAGGGACGCACTCAGGGCGCTGCCTCCGGCGAAGCCGATATAGCGGACCACCTGGTAGAAGCCCAGGGCGCTGCCTGTCTCCTCTGGAGGTACGGAACGGACGATGAGACCGGGCATGGCCGCGAAGGTGAACCCAACCCCCACCCCGGCAAAGGCCATGGCCACGAAGCCCTGCCACAGATGGTGGCCGGTGCGGTCGAAGTACAGGATGGCCACGGCCAGAACGGTCGCTCCCAGCGGGATCACCCATCGCTCCCCGAAGCGCACGCCGAACCAGGCCGCCACCCGGGACATGGAGACGCTCAGCACCGAGAACGGCAGCAGCATCAGCCCGGCCAGGACCACCGAGGCTCCGAAGCCGTACCCGGCCCGCCGCGGCGTCTGGACGAAGTCGGTCAGCAAGGGCAGGAACATGTACATGGCCGCGGCGATGAGGAAGGCGGCGAAATTGGCTCCCCTCACCACCCGGTGTCTCAACAGCTCGAGCCTCACCAGGGGGAACGGAGCCCGCCTTTCCCAGCCGACCCAGGCCACCCCGATGACCAGGGCGGCGGCCAACAGACCAACCGAGGCGCTGGAGCTCCATCCCCAAATCTGGCCCTCACTCAGGTCGACCAGAAAACAGGTCAGGGCCCCGGCCAACAGGAGGGCACCGGGCAGATCCAGGGCCCGACGGACGGTGGCCGGTGATGCCGGCAGGGTTGGAACGGCCACCACCAGCGCCAGCACGGCCACGCCGGAGCCGAACCAGAAGGCTGAGTGCAGGCCCAGGTATTCGTCAAACAGCCCCGTGACCGGGTAGCCCAGTCCGACCCCGGCGGCGGCGGCAATGGACAGGATGGCGATGGCGGGTCGGGACCGGGCGTCGGGCAGGTGATCCCGGGCCACCGCCATGGTGAGGGGCATGAGACCGAGGCCCACTCCCTGCAGGGCCCGGCCGCCGACCAGGAGAGCGAATCCGCCCGGCACGCCGGCCATGACCCCTCCCGCCGCCACCACGGCCAGGCTGGCCAGGATCACCCGGCGGCGGTGCCGGCCATCCCCGAGGCGACCCATGATCGGGGAGGCCACCGCTCCCACCAGCACGGCCACGGTCAAGGACCACTGGGCTTCGTCCAGAGATACGTGATCGACCCTGGCGATGGTCGGCAGCAGCGGCGCTCCCAGGCTGCTCACCAGGGACGTAACCATCCCGATGAAGACCAGGATCGGCACCAGCCAGCGGTGGGCGCCCCCGTCGGAGCCGGCGGCGTCCCGTCCGATCACGCCCGGATGCTAAGTCGTTAACCTCCGGGCTCATGACCGCATCCCCTCCACCTGAAGCATCGGGCGAGTTGGCCGGCAAGGTGGCGGTGGTCACCGGATCCTCCAGCGGCATCGGCGCCGCCACCGCCCGGCGGTTAGCCGGATTGGGTGCAGCCGTCCTCATCAACTCGCACTCCACGGTGGCCGAGGGGGAGAAGGTGGCTGCCTCCCTGCCCGACGCCGTCTACGTCCGGGCCGATGTGTCCGAGGCCGAGGGCTGCGCCTCGCTGGTGTCCGCCGCTATGGCGCGATGGGGTCGGATCGATATCCTCATCAACAACGCCGGCACCACCAAAGTCATCCCCCACCACGACCTGGAGGCGGCTTCACCGGAGGTGTGGCGCCGCATTCTGGAGGTCAATGTCATCGGCACCTGGCAGATGACGACGGCAGCGGTCAGGTCGCTGCGGGCCAGCGGCGCCGGTTGCGTCATCAACATCACCTCCGTGGCCGGCGTGCGTTGCACCGGGAGCTCCATCCCCTACGCCGTTTCCAAAGCGGCCCTCAACCACATGACGGCCCTGCTGGCCAACGTCCTCGGACCCGAAGTTCGCGTCAACGCCGTAGCCCCCGGGCTGGTGGACACACCGTGGACGGCCGACTGGGATGCCATCCGCCACCACGTCACCAGCACCGCTCCCCTCCGGCGGTCCGCCGAGCCGGAGGACATAGCCGAGGCCTGCTTGGGACTGGTCCGCAGCCGCCACGTCACCGGCCAGGTCCTGGTGGTCGACGGAGGCATGCTCCTACGCCAGGGGTGAGGACCTCGGTCCCGATCTCGCCTGGCCCGGAATGACCCGGCGACGCCAGCATCCGGGCGAGCCGTTCGACCCGGATCTCGACCCCGCCGACCCAGCCCAGCCCCATCCCGCCGGAGCGTCCGCGCCGCCGTGGTCCTGGCAACAGCGGGCCCGGCCCGACACCTTGGCCGCCGTGGCCTCGGGGGGGGCGGTGGGGGCCGGGGCCAGGGACTGGATCAGTACGGCCTGGCCGGACGGCCCGGCCGGCTTTCCGTGGGCCACGCTATGGATCAACCTGGGCGGCGGCTTCGCCCTCGGGCTCGGTCTGGTACTCATCATCGAGCGACTCCGGCCCGGCCGTCATCTGCGCCCGTTGTTCGCCACCGGCTTCTGCGGCGGCTTCACGACCTTTTCCACCCTGGCCGTCCAATCCGACCTCCTGATACACAGAGGCCGGCCTGGCCTGGCCCTGACCTACGTGGTCGTATCGATCCTGGCCGGGCTGGCGGCCACGGCCATGGGTGTGGCGATCGCCCGGCAGTTTCCGGGCCGTCCGGGCTCCTGATGCCCTTCCCCTACCTGATCCCCGTGCTCGTCCTGGGCGCCGGTGGTGCCGTATCCCGATATCTGCTCGACGCCTTCATCGGGAGCCGGTATCCGGGCATCTTTCCCCGAGGGACCTTCTTCATCAATGTCACCGGCAGCCTCCTTCTCGGCCTCCTGACCGGCCTCGTGGTCTTCGGCCACGGCCCGGCCTGGACCACCGACATCCTGGGGACGGGCTTCTGCGGCGCCTACACCACCTTTTCCACCTTCACCTTCGAGTCACTACGGCTGATCGAGGACAGGGACTACGGCCAGGCGGCTCTCAATATCGGCGGGAGCCTCGTCCTGGGCCTGGCGGGGGCGGCGGCCGGGCTGGCTCTCGGCGCCTGGATCTGAGACCCGTGGGCCGGCTCACGCCCGTTGGGACCGGACCGCCGGCCCGGTGGGCGCTCCGGGCGCCTCCGGCATGTCGACCCGGGTGACGGCCAGATAGGCGACCAGGACCGCGATCACGGCCGCCAGGGCCAGCGCCACCGGCGCGTCGCCCCAGTTCAGGCCACTGATCAGCTTGGGCTTGCTCAGGTAATCAGCGAAGGACGCCCCCAGCGGCCGGGTGACCACGTAAGCCGACCAGAAGGCCGCCACCGAGCCGAGCGCCCTGACCCGATAGGCCAGGGCCGGGACGGCGATCACGATGAAGAACAGCACCCCGGAGTCGAAGTAGCCGAGCTTGAAGGTGATGGCGGTCAGATCCCCGAGGGCCGTACCCAGGGCGAAGGTGGCCAGCACCGTGGCCCAGTAGAAGAGCTCCCGGCGGGCGTTGAAGATGCTGAGTATCGACAGGGTGTGTTCCGAACGGTCCCAGACGTAGAAGATGACGGCCAGAACGGCCGGGACCGGTCCGAAAGCCTTCACCATGTAGTCCGAAGCCGCCTCGCCCATGGCTGTGGTCAGGGCCTTGACGGCCCAGAACCAGGGGGTGATTACGGCCGGAACCCTGACGGGGGCGGATGGTCTCCGCGAGATGGTCGGCTGGCTCATGAAGCGGTAATACCTCGGGACTCGGTGATCGGAGCCGGATTATGGCCAATGGTCATGTAGGGAACGTCAAAGTCTGGCCGAGCTTCGGCGGCGGCACCGGTCGGTCCGCTGACAGGGGAGGACGGATTGACGACTGTGGCGATCAGGACTCTCGAACCTGGGGACCGACCGGCGGTCCTCGATCTGGTCCGCCGGGCCTTCGCCACCGGTGGCCGAGACGGCAAAGAGGAAGCCGACATTGTCCGCGACACCTGGGCCCTACGGACCGGAAGCTCGGTCATCGACCTGGTGGCCGAGATCGGGGCCGGCCTGGCTGGTCACATCATCGGGGCCCAGGGCGATCTGGCCGGGCAGGCCGTCCCGGGGATAGCGCCGGTGTCGGTGGTTCCCGAACACCAGGGTGAAGGCGTCGGATCAGCCCTCATGCAGGCGTGGCTGGAGTTGGCCTCGGCCCGAGGTTGGCCCGCTGTCCTGATACTGGGCGACCCCGCCTACTACGGACGGTTCGGCTTCATCCCGGCCGCCGAGCACGGGGTCAGCTATGCCTCCTTCGGTCGGCAGGACCCCCACTTCCAGGTAAAGATCCTCGACCCGTCGCGCCCCGTGACCGGCGGCGCCTACCACTACTGCTGGGAACTGGGGCGGCCCGGCGCGGCCGAGCCGGGGCGGGACGGGTAGATCAGGCGCCCAGCGCCCGGCGCACCGCCGCCAGCCGGCCCGGCACGGCTCTCCACCAGGTCCACTTCCCCCGCTTCTCTCCGGAGATCAGCCCGGCCTCGGCCAGTACGCGGGTGTGGTGGGAGACGGTGGGCTGACTTCGCCCCAACGGTGCCTCCAGATCGCAGGAGCAGACTTCGCCCTGGGCCACCACCAGGGACAACAGCCTGAGGCGGACCGGGTCAGCCAGGGCGGCCAGGACCTGAGCCAACTCCCCCGCCTCGGTCTCTCCCAGGGGAGCCTCGACCACCGAGGAGCAGCACAACCCGTCGTCGGGGGCCACCACCACCGGAATCTCCCTGGTCGTCACCGAAGCCTCCTATTGACATTCATCAATGTGAGATGGATACTCGCATTGATATACGTCGATCCTACAGGAGGCGGCTCAATGTCGCGAGTACAGCTGGCCCTGAACGTGTCCGACCTCGGCTCCGCCATCGACTTCTACTCGAAGTTGTTTGCCACCGAGCCGGCCAAGGTGCGCCCCGGATACGCGAACTTCGCCATAGTCGAGCCGGCCCTCAAGCTGGTACTGATCGAGGGCGCCGGTGAACCAGGCACGCTCAACCACCTCGGAGTGGAAGTCGAAGGGCCCGGGTTGGTCAGCGCTGCCCAGAGCCGCCTGGCGGCCGAGGGCTTGGCCACCGCCACCGAGGACGGCGTGTCCTGTTGCTTCGCCGTACAGGACAAGGTCTGGGTCGACAGTCCTGACGGCACGCCCTGGGAGATTTACACCGTCCTCTCCGACGCCGAGATGCCGGCGGGCCATCTCCGATCCGGTGACCCGTCCGGGGCGGCGTGCTGCGCTGGGCGGCCCGACCTGACGGCCCACACCACGGCCTGCTGCTGATGGACGAAGCCGGCCAGCTCGGCCGGCGGATGCTGGGCGAGTTCCTCGGCACCGCTCTCCTGGTCGCCGCCGTGGTCGGCTCCGGTATCGCCGCCGTCAGGCTCTCCCCGGGCAACGTCGGCCTGGAGCTGTTCGAGAACGCCACCGCCACCGCCGGAGCCCTGGTGGCCATCATTCTGGCCGTGGGTCCCGTCTCCGGTGCCCACCTCAACCCGGTGGTGACCATCGCCGACCGCTGGTTCGGAGGACTGACGACCCGGGCCGCGGTTGGGTATATCGGCGCGCAACTGGCCGGGGGCTGGACGGGTGCCGTCATCGCCAATCTCATGTTCTCCCGCCTTGCCCTCGAGCTCTCCACCAAGACCCGGTCAGGAGGAGGGCTGTGGCTGGCCGAGGCCGTGGCGACCTTTGGCCTGCTGCTCGTGATCTTCGGCGTGGTGCGTTCGGGGCGCTCCTCGGCTGCACCCTTTGCCGTCGGTGCCTACATCGGGGGGGCCTATTTCTTCACCGCCTCCACCAGCTTCGCCAACCCGGCTGTGACCTTCGCTCGGATGTTCTCCGACACCTTCGCCGGCATCCGGCCTTCCTCGGCCCCTGCCTTCATGATCGCCCAGTTGGTCGGGATGGTGACGGCGGTGGGGGCGGTCCGGATTCTCTACCCGCGGGTGGCCGACGTGGCTCAAGAGGTGCTGATCCCTCATCCGCAGCCGGCGCCGAGGCCCGACGGGCCGATGGGCACCACGGCCGGACACCGCCATGCCGGCCTCGATCCGCTCAAGGAGCGCTAATGACAGATATACCGGAGGTTCTGTTCGTCTGCGTGCACAACGCTGGGCGGTCCCAGATGGCGGCTGCCCTGCTCGACCACTACGCCGAGGGCCGGGTGCGGGTCCGCTCCGCCGGGAGCGCACCGGGGCCCGAAGTCAACCCGGCGGTGAGGGCGGTGATGCATGAGGTGGGCATCGATCTGTCCCAGGAGGTCCCGAAGCCTTTGACCGATGAGGCCGCCCAGGCCGCTGACGTCATCGTGACCATGGGCTGTGGCGATGCCTGTCCTGTCTACCTGGGCAAGCGCTATCTGGACTGGGAGTTGTCCGACCCGGCCGGTCGGCCTGAGGTGGAGGTCAGGCTGATACGCGACGAGATCGACGGGCTGGTCCGGGGTCTGCTGGAAGAGCTGGCGCCGTCCGGGGGCCCGGTCTCATCCTGAAGGCCATCAGGCTTCTATCCTGAACACCGGATGCCGGGGCGCGATCCGGTTGAGGTCATCTTCGGTGGACGAGGCGCTCACTCCATCAAAGAACACCCCAACCTCTGCCTTCCAACGCTTTAGGTAGGCGCGGAGAATGGGCGTCTTCTGCCCATCCGGGAGTTCCAGTGCCCTGAACACCTCGACTTTCCGCCCCAAGACCAACTCTCCCGACCCTGCGACCCGAAGATTCCGCACCCACTGGGTTTCGCCTCGGGGCGCGACCAGATAGCGGGATCCGTCCACAGTGAGCAGGTTCACCGGTGTGGAGCGCCACTCACCGCTGCTCCGGCCCTGAACCCGGAGCACCCGGGAGCCCCAGACGCTGACGCCCCGTCGGGTCAGCCAGGCCACGAGCCCGTTGAACACCACCCGCGTGAACCAGCCCGGCTGGCGGTAGTGAGCCATGCCCCCACTATCGCACCCGGCTACTCACGGGCCCACCTTCCACCCGGGCGAAGGAAAGGAGAGCGAGTGGCCGGGCGAAGCCAAGATCACCGGCCGGGCCACTCCGGCCCAGCCGGCCAGCCCAGAGGAGCGAGTGAGGTTCCTGAAGGTGAGATGTTCACAGCCGACATCAATGAGGTCGTGATCACCCGACTCAATACCGAGGCGACCAGACTGATGGTCGAGTCCTGGACGCCTGAGCGCGGACTTCGGACAGTGGAGCGGGACTAGTCCCTGGCGAGGGCTGGCGCCAACCCGATGAGATCCAACAGGACGGCCGCCGTCCGCGATGGGGTCCGGACGCTCAGCGGCCGGCCAGCCCGAGCCAGAACGGCAGCCGCCCGGCTCAGGACCCGGACGGTGGCAGAGTCGATGAAGCCGGTCTCGGCCAGATCGATGATGACGGGGCCCTGGCGCCCGGCGATGATCCGATCGAGGGCTTCGGAGAGGGCCGGGACGGTAGCCGCATCCGCCTCACCTCGAAGGGCCACAATCGTGGCCCTACCCTCTGAAAGCACCGAGACGGTCAGGCCGTAAATCCGAGGGGTCGAAGGCGATAGCGTCGATTGAGTCACTGGCACAGCCTCCCTGGTTGAGCAGACGCAGCGATTGATCCGCTACCAGGGTCCGGGGCAACACTCCGGGAGGGTGCCGATGAAAACGGCAGAATCCAACGCGGTACGGGTTTCAGGCTCCCGCGTTGCCCCAACTGTACGCCCGGCGGGTCCGGATAGCAATGAACCTCTGCGTCGCCTTGCCTCCGTCAAGGCCCATGAAGCCCACCTCTATCCCTCTCGTCCTCCCCTGCCGACGGAGCCGCGCTGATCCGGTACAGTCGTTTCACCAGCGTGTCTCCGCTGGCAGTTGCCCCGGTCCCCGGTGACGGTTCCGACCCGGCCGAGGTGACCAGATGCCAGCGACAGCCGAACTCCCCACTGCACTCCTCAGTGTCCGGTCCGCGGATGACCTCCCCTCTCCCCGGGGCGTCCGAGCCAGCCCACCGCCGCGGCGGTGGAACCCCCAACAGTTGGTCACCGCTCTTATCGTGTTCGGGCCACTGGTTGGAGTCCTCGGCATCGCCATCGGGTTCTTCGGAAGGCACATCACCCTGATCGACCTCGCTCTGGCCGTCGGCCTCTTCCTGGTCAGCGGCCACGGTCTTTCGGCCGGCTTCCATCGCCTGTTCGCTCACCGATCCTTCAAAGCCGCTCGCTGGCTCAAGATCTCCCTGGCCATATCCGGCTCTCTGGGATTGGAGGGAAGCATCAACAGCTGGGTGGCCAACCACCGGCGCCACCACGCCTATACCGATCGCGCCGGGGATCCTCACTCGCCCTATGAGTACGGCTCAGGCCCCTGGGCGCTGCTCCGGGGCGCCGCCCACGCCCACATCGGCTGGCTGTTCCATCCCCAGTGGACGGACGAAGCCCGATGGGCACCCGATCTGACGGCCGACCCTGACCTGGTCCTCATCAGCCGGCTCTTCCCCCTGCTCGGCGTGGCCTCCTTCGGCCTGCCCATGCTGGCTGGATGGGCTCTCACCCGGACCTGGGCCGGAGCCCTCGGGGGCCTGATCTGGGGTGGGGCGGTCCGGGTCTTTGTCCTGCACCAGACCACCTTCGCGGTGAACTCGGTCTGCCATCTCTGGGGACGACGCCCCTTCCAGACCAGACCGGACGACCGAGCCAGCAACTTCGCACCTCTAGCCGTGTTGGCGATGGGCGATAACTGGCACAACTTCCATCACTCCAGTCCCAGGTCCGCTCGACACGGTGTGGATCCGCACCAGCTCGACTCCACCGCCCGGCTCATCTGGGTGTTCGAGCGCATCGGCGCCGCCACCGATGTTCGCTGGCCCGACCCCGCTTCCGTCGAACGGAGACGGGTCGTCTGACACTAAGAGACGCTACGGACAGGAGCCCACCCAGGCCACAACAGCCCTCTCGTGTCAGTCCCTCGGGCTGACCACCGAACCCGGGGAGCCGCGGCTACCTTCGCGCCGGTGGTCCTGACTTCTTTCCGCCCAATGCTCGAAGTGAACGACATGGCCGAGACCCTTCGCTACTGGACGGTGGGGCTGGGCTTCACGCTCACCGACCAGGTCGGCGCCGATGACGGAGGGCCGCCGCGGTGGTGCAACCTCAGTCGGGACGGCGTTTCGGTCATGTTCACATGGGAGCCCGCCCACTCTCACGATGACGGCTCAACTCATTCCTCGCAGGCGCGCCTGGCCGGGGCTCTCTACTTCAACACCGATGATGTTGATGCCCTATTCGCGGAACTGAACACGAAGTCCGGCGTTGCGCAGATCGCGGGGCCGATCGATCAACCCCACGGCATGCGCGAGCTCTGCGTGGATGACCCGAACGGGTTCCGCATCTACTTCGGCCAGCCACTCTGAACAGGTCAAATGATGCGGGACCGCTTAGCACCCTGCGGTGGTAGGCTCACAACATCCCATCGTCCCCTTCCATCCGAGCTCATTCCACTGGAGATCGACCGGATGGAGAGTCGCCTCCGACCCGGACGTGCGGACGGTGTCGTGGCGAGTTTCAATCTGAGCCAGGGCAGGACCGTCTGACCTTGAGGGACTGGTGGCTTTGTGAGCCATGCCGGCAGAGCCTGATGGGGGTCGTCTCGGATGGCTGAGCTCCGGGGCGAGGCGGTCGAGTCCGCGGCCGACCTTCACCCGACTCCGGATCCTTCACCCTCCGCCCCACCCAAGCCGGCCTCCCCTTCCAAGCGAAGGTTGACCAGGTTGTCCAGTCTGCACACGGGACTTCTGGTGGCGGCGGTGGTGCTGGTCCTCCTGCTGGTGTTCATTCTCGAGAACGCCCACTCGGTCAACGTTCAATTCGTCGGACTGAGCGCCCGCCTGCCCCTATCAGTCGCGCTGCTTCTATCCGCGGTGGCCGGAGCGTTGCTGGTCGGAGCGATCGGGGCGGCGCGTATCACCCAACTGCGCCGGGCCGTCACCCGACAGGCGCGCCGCGCCGATCGGACCCGTTGATCATCACGGCACGAAGCCCGCAGTGAGCACATATGGCCTGGCCCGAACCGATTCGGCCTCGACCTTCAGCGTGGCGGTCGACCTCCAGGAGGGTGCCGCTGTATTCCATGTGCGGGGGGAGGTCACCGGGGCCACTGCCGCCGGGCTCCGGCTGGAGCTACGGGGTGCCATTGGCCAGCCCGCGGTCTTGCTGGACCTCAGCGGTGTCCAGTTCATCGACAGCCTCGGGTTCGGCTCCCTCATCTGGGTGCTCAGGAAGATTCACGAGCACGGCGGAGTGGTGGCCATTTCCGGGGCTGATGCGCGTCGGGGCGTGGCCGCCGCCATGACCGGGTCCGGTCTGGACCGCCTCGTTTTCCTGACCAGCACCGCCACGGAGGGACTCGCTTGGCTCTTGGGTGCTCACGACCGCGTTGCGCCTTGATTCATCAGACTCGGTTGAGGCGATAGGTGGCTCCAGACAGACTGACCCGGATCCTCTCCCAACTGGCCGCGACCGGAGCCGACGGCTGGTCCTCGGCCCACCTGTGTGAGGTGTTCCCCGGAATAGTCGGAGTCCACGGAGCGGGGATCATGTTGATGTCGGGGGACATACGCCGAGGATCGCTGGGCGCCACCAATGACGTGAGCCGGCTGATCGAAGACCTGCAGTTCGATCTGGGTGAGGGTCCGTGCGTCGACGCCTACCTTCAGGAGCGGGTTGTGGCCGAGCCCGACCTGGCTCATCCCGCCTCCCGCCGGTGGCCGGCGTTCACTCCCCCGGTGCTGAAGGCAGGAGTGGGAGCCATATTCGGCTTTCCCCTCCGGGTCAGCGAGATACGTCTCGGAGCTCTCAATCTCTACCGGGAGTCGCCCGGCCCGCTGAGTGAGGACCAGCTGGCGGACGCACTGGTACTGGCCGACGTGGCCGCCACCTGGGCGCTCGAGGCCCAAGCGGGCGCCGCACCGGACACGGTGGCGGAGGCGCTGGAGGTAGGCGCGGACTTTCACCCTCGGGTCCATAACGCCGCCGGTATGGTCTCGATCCAGATCGGGGTGAGCGTGAACGAGGCTCTGATCCGCCTCCGGGGCTACGCCTTCGCCCACGGCCGGCTTCTGGCCGACGTGGCCGAAGATGTGGTGGCCCGGCGCCTGCGCTTTGATGACGCCAGCGGCTTCCAGCCCGGGAGCCCCGGTCGGTCCGGCTAGATCTGCGCTCGGCTCAGAACAGCGCGATCGGGTTGATGGGTGAAGCCGTACCTCGGAAGAGAACCAGCGGCGCGATCGTCACCAGGAAGGTGTGACGCTGCTCTTCCTGGCAGGTGGAGGCGAGGCGGTCGAGATCCAGGTTGTCCAGCAGATGGACGCCCATGGTCGGGATGGCCACGCTGTGGATAGGAAGACGGAGTCCGGCGACGCCTGACGGCACCACGTCAGATACGCCATCGCTACCGAGGACGGACACCTCTCGCTCATGCAGCCACGGAAGGCAGGACGCATGGAGCCCGGCCAAGGCCTCGTGCGGTTCCCAGGGCCCGTGGTCTCGGCGCCAGGCCCACCTGCCTGTCCTCACTAGCAGGATGTCGCCTGCTCCGACGGTGAGGCCCGACTGGGACGCCGCCTCCTCAAGGTCCTCCGGATAGATGGCGTCGCCCGGAGCCAGGGCGGGGACGCCGCGCTGAGAGGGAATATCGAGCAGCACCCCCCGCCCGATAACGCCATCGGCCAGGTGGTGGATTCCCAGCTCAAGAGCACCGTGGGCTGTCACTGTCTCGATCGGATAGCCGTTGTAGAGGTGCGGACCGTGGAAGATGTGACACAGCGCGTCGATGTGGCTGGTGGCGTATCCGTGAGAAGCGACGCCGATGTAGTCGGCCCCGCCTCCTTCCGTGGCGGTTCCGATCATGTGGTGCGCCACCGGGGTCGGATTGTCTACGGCCGGCTGGGTCGGCAGCGTTCGAGCGCAGGACACCGCTCGGCCGCTCCGGACGGATGCAGCCGCGGCCGCCCGCACAGCCGGGGTTATGAAGTTGAGGGCCCCCAGCTGATCCTCAGGGCCCCAGCGGCCCCAGTTGGAGAGGGTGGTATGGAAGTGTTCGACCTCGTCCGATTGGAGGGATCGGGTGCTCATCCGGCGCAGCGTAGGTCTTGGCCGATGAGCCGGGGCGAGAGGAATCCCCCTCCGTCTCGCCCACCCGAGAAGGGGTGGTACCGGAGCCCAATCACTATCGGCCGGTGCGCTCCCGATGCCGGCAGCCAGGCCAGCAGCAGGGCCGGCGCTGGCCCTCCTCCAGTTCCTCCCGGGTACGACGAATGCGGCGTTCCCGCGTCGTGGCCTGCTTGGCGTCCTCGACCCAGCAGATGAATTCGTTGCGAGCCAGGGGCGTGATGTCCTTCCAGGCCTTAAGAGCTGTCGAGTTCGTAATCAGCGCCTCCCGCAGGTCAGCGGGAAGCTCGTGCACCACCCCACCGGGCACGGGCTGACTCTTCACCGGGTCAGGGTGGGGCCCGACCGTCCGGTAGGCCTCCTCGCAAAGAGTCTCGACTTCGACCCAATCAACCCGGCCGTCCAGCCGAACCCCGATCCAGCCCCTCCCGCCCACGTACGGCGGCCGAAAGAACCTCTTCGGGTTGGAGCCGACCAGTGCCTCCTGGGCACCCGGCGGGGCGGCGCACCACAGATGGGCGAACTGGTGGTCGTGGTGGCCGGTGGGCCATAGCTGGACGAACTGCTTCGGGGCGAAATACGCCGGCGCGCCATGGCTCGGTCTCTCGATGGCGCCGGGCAGCGCCAAGCAAATCTTCCTGACTCTTGCCGCCAGGTCCGGGCTCGCCATGGCGACACATACTGCCCGATCCGCGGCCCACCGGGCCTCGTACGCTCCTGCCACACCGCGGCCGAGATCGTGGCCGAGCCGGTCACGGGAGCCGAGAGGGCGTTGGAGCCTGCATCAGAAGCTGATGCCACCAGTGACAAAGAGCGCTACCGCCGCCACCGCCATCAGGGCGGTAGTGGCCCACCCCAACGTCTTGGCCGCGTGACCGTTCACGCGTTCGCCCATGAGCGCCTCACTGCCGGATATCGACATCACCACGGCCAGGAACGGCGCGGCGGCCACTCCGTTGATCACGGCCACCAGGACCAGCAGACGGATGGGGTCTATGTGCAGGAGGCTCAACAGTGTCCCGCCCAGGGTCCCCAGAACCACCAAGCCGTAGAAGACGGGAGCTTTCCTGACCGAGCGGGAGAACCCCCACTTCTTGCCCAGCAGTCCGCTCAGGCCTACTGACCCGGCTCCGGCCAGCACGGGAATGGCCAGGAGCCCGCTGCCGATGAAGCCGAGAGCAAAGAGTATCCGGGCCGAGCTCCCCGCCACCGGACCCAGGGCCGCCGCCGCCTGATCGGCGCTCTCGATCTGGGTCTGGTGGTGAAGGTTGAGGGTCTGGGCGGTGGCGAGGATTATGGCGAACATCACCACGGCGTGGACGCCTCCCTCGGGTTCGTCTCTCATCTCCTCCAGGCGACGGGCGCTCTGCCAGAAGAAGAGGTAGGGGGAGATGGTGGTGCCGAGCACGGCCAGGAGGAGGGCGAGGTAGCTCTGCCCGAACTGCAAGCGGGGCAGGAGGGTGTGGGTGAGTACCGAAGCCCAGTCGTGGGTGACCAGGACCGCCACCACCAGGTAGCTGAGAAGGGCGGCACACAGCAGCTTGAAGACTCGGGAGATTCGGGAGAACGAGCCCGCCATGAGCAGAGCGGTGAGAACAACGCCCGCCGCCAGGCCCCATACCCAGGTCGGACCGGCCCCGAGCAGATTCATCCCGCTTCCGACCGCCACCAGATCCGCGTCGATGTTCAGCCCATTGGCAACGATGAGAGCCACCAGCAGAACTCCAACCACGTGACGACCCAGGCGACCGAAACGGCGCAGCGCCAGCTCTCCCAAGCCTTTCCCGGTGGCCAGTGCAGTGCGGTCGCAGATCTCCTGGACCCCGACCATAAGGGGGAACGTCAGTAGCGCCGTCCACAGGAGAGACAAGCCGAACTGGGCCCCGGCCTGGGAGTAGGTGGCGATCCCCGAGGGGTCATCGTCGGAGGAACCCGTGACCAGCCCGGGTCCCATCGCCCGCAGGTATTGGCGCCACAGCGGGCCGGCACTGGCGGCGGTGGTGTCCAGCTCCGAGCGCCGCCGGGGAGGGGACTCTCCACTTCGCTCGCTGTGGTCGGCGGTAACGGCCATCGGCGATGGTCTTCCCGCGATAAGGAGAACCAAACCAATCCCGGTCCGGTGTTGCCGGGCAGCACAACAGGAGTAGGAAGGGGGGCGATGAGCGGGCCGGTAAGTACCGACGACGCGGCTCCCGAGGCCGCCAACGACCCCCCCGCCGGTCCCGAGGTCGAATTGATCCCGGGCCGGGAGGCCCAGGTGGGCTCGCTCACCGTGCGCCGGGTCCTGCCCCGTCGGCCACGCCGCACCGTCGGTGCGTGGTGTTTCCTCGACCATATGGGCCCGGTAGAGGTGAGCGGCGCCAACAGCCCCGACATCGGTCCGCACCCCCATATGGGCCTGCAGACGGTGACGTGGCTGCTGGCCGGGGAGCTGGTCCACCGGGACAGCCTCGGTTCCGAGCAGCCCATCCGCCCCGGCCAGCTCAACCTGATGACCGCGGGCCACGGGGTGGTCCACGCCGAGGAGAACACCGGCGGCTACCGGGGTCCCCTGCAGGGCGCCCAGCTGTGGGTGGCCCAGCCCGGGGCTACCCGGGACGGGCCGCCGGCCTTCGAGCACCACGGCGAGCTTCCCCGTCTTGAGTTCTCGGGCGCCGAGGTCACGATTCTGGTCGGAGACCTGGCCGGCACGGCTTCCCCGGCCCGCCGGGACACCGATCACCTCGGAGTCGACCTGGTGCTGCGCTCTCCGGGTGCAACGATTCCACTACGTGCCGAATACGAACACGCCCTGGCCGTGCTGGAGGGGGTGGTGACGGTGGGGGGCCAGCTGGCCCGGCCCGGCATGCTTGCCTATCTGGGCAGCGGGCGGGAGGAGTGCCGACTGGAGACGACCGGCCCGGCCCGAGCCCTCCTCATCGGAGGGGTCCCGCTCGGGGAGCAGATCCTCATGTGGTGGAACTTCGTGGCTCGCACCCGCGAGGAGGTCTCGACCGCCCGCCAGCAGTGGATGGACGGGGACGAACGCTTCGGCCCGGTCGATTCCGACCTGGCCCGCATCCCGGTCGGCCCGCCCCCCTGGGAGGTCTGAGTTCCCGTCGCGGAACGAGGTACCGAATCCGCGCCCGGAAAGTGTCGCCCAGGCGGCGAAGCCACGGTGTCGCCCAGGTACCGGGACTACCATCGGACCTGGGTTTTTGGAGCGGACGACGGGATTCGAACCCGCGACCCCAACCTTGGCAAGGTTGTGCTCTACCAACTGAGCCACGTCCGCGTGAGACCGTGGAGGTTATCAGCGGGGCGCCGGAGCCGGTTCAGGAACCGGTATGACCGAAGCCGCCTTCTCCCCTTACGCTGTCCGGCAGCTCCTCGACCACAGAGAAGGTCGCCCCGGCCACGGCCAGGATGACCAGCTGGGCAATCCGGTCCCCTCGGCGTACGGAGAACGCCTCTGCGGGGTCGGTGTTGACCAGGAGGACCTTGATCTCCCCCCGGTAGCCAGAGTCGATCAGGCCGGGGGTGTTCAGGCAGGTGACCCCGTGCCGGAGGGCCAGGCCGGATCGGGGCTGGACGAAACCGGCGTAGCCGGGCGGAATGGCCAGCGCCACGCCGGTCGGGACCAGAGCCCTTCCGCCCCCTGCGGCCAGCTCGGCGTCTTCCCGGGCCAGGAGATCGGCGCCGGCATCCCCCGGCCGGGCGTAGGCGGGAAGAGGTAGATCGGGGTCCAGTCGCTGCAGGCCGATCTCGATCACGGCTCCGACCTCATGTCCCGCACCCAACCTCCATGGTCACCGACTGAGCCTACGATCCAGCCATGTTGGCCTGGATGGACCTGGAGATGACCGGGCTGGACCCGACCTCCGATCTGATCGTGGAGATCGCCACCATCATCACGGATGACAACCTGGAGATCGTGGCCGAGGGTCCCGATCTGGTGATCAACGTGCCCGAGGAGAAGCTGTCGGCCATGGACGAGGTCGTGGTCAAGATGCACAGCCGCAGCGGCCTGCTCGACGCCATCCGCTCCTCGACGGTGAGCCTGGACGAAGCCAGACGTCTGACCCTCGAGTTCCTGGGCCAGCACCTCCAGCCGGACCGGGTGCCCTTGTGTGGTAACTCGATAGGCACCGACCGCCGGTTCCTGGCGGCCCATCTGCCTGAACTCGAGAACTTCTTCCACTACCGGTCGATCGACGTCTCGACCGTCAAGGAACTGGCCCGGCGCTGGTATCCGGGTGTGGTCAGCGCCGCGCCCAACAAGAGGGGCGGGCATCGGGCCCTGGACGACATCCGGGAGAGCATCGAGGAGCTCCGGTACTACCGGACCAGCCTGTTCAAGACCCCGCCGGACCCGCTTGCTGACGCTCAAGGGACCGGCACGGATACCGATGCCCCGAAGGAGACGGTCGTCGAAGCCAGTCCGCCCGCCTAGAGGTCCTCCACCCAGCCTTTGACCTTCTCGACCAGCTTCACCGGATCGGGACCTATCGGGGTAATGCTCAATTCGGTCACCCCTGCCTCCGCCATGGCCGCGATGCGCTCCTTGACGAAACCCTCCGGACCGACCAGGGAGGTCTTCTCCAGGAACTCCTCGGGCACGGCTGCGGCGGCCTCGTCCCGCTTGCCGTCCAGGTAGAGATCCTGGATCTTCTCGGCTTCGGCCTCATAGCCGTAGCGCCGGGCCAGGTCGTTGTAGAAGTTCTTGCCCTTGGCCCCCATCCCACCGACATAGAGGGCCACCATGGGCCGGCCGGCGTCGCGCAGCTTCTCCAGGCCCTCCCCGACCGCCAGCATGCCTCCGGCCGAGATCTGCAGTGGTCCGAGATCGGCTGAGCGGTTGGCGGCCCCCTTGTCCAGGGATTCGCCCCAGACCGACTTGGCCTTCTCCGGGATGAACATGATGGGCAACCAGCCGTCAGCCAGCTCGGCGGTCATCTCCACGTTCTTGGGGCCCAGGGCGGCCACGTAGATCGGGATCTGGGCCCGCACCGGACGGGTTATGAGCTTGAGGGGCTTACCCAGGCCGGTTCCTCCCGGGCGAGGGAGCTGATAGATGCCGTCGTTGGTCAGCACCTCACGACGCCAGACCTTTCGGCAGATGTCGATGATCTCCCTGGTCCGGGCCAGCGGCTTGTCATAGGCGACGCCGTGCCAGCCCTCGATGACCTGGGGACCCGAGGCCCCCAGACCGAGGACGGCCCGTCCGCCCGAGACGTAGTCCAGCCCGGCCGCCGTCTGAGCCAGAAGGGCCGGGGTGCGGGAGTAGATCGGCAGGATGCCCGAGGCGATCTGTATGCGCTCCGTCTTGGCGGCCAGGTAGCCCATCAGGGTGGCGGCATCAAAGCCGTAGGCCTCGGCCACCCACACCATGTCCAGGCCGACCTTCTCGAGCTCGACCACCTGCTCGGCCGCTTCCTTGAATCCTCCGGCGTAGGCAAGGTTCATGCTGAGGCGCACGTCATCCCCCGAGAATCAACGGCCGCCGCCACCCGGCCCGGCCATTCGCCATTCAAGCAGGAACCCTCGTGACCGGGCCGGCCCCCCCGATAGTTTAGGGTCCATCCCCGAGATGGCCGCCGATCGGCCGGCCGGTGAGAACGGGGGGTGAAGACGATGCGCTACCGGAACCTGGGGCGGACCGGGGTGAAGGTGAGCCCGCTCTGCCTGGGCACCATGATGTTCGGGGGTTGGGGCAATCCCGACCACGAGGATTCCACCCGCATCATCCACGCCGCCCTGGATGCCGGCATCAACTTCGTCGACACGGCCGACGTCTATTCCCAGGGCGAATCCGAGACGATCGTAGGCAAGGCTCTCAGCGGCGTCAGGCGGGACAGTGTCGTCCTGGCCACCAAGTTCCACGGCGCCATGGGCCGGGATCCCAACGAGCAGGGCAACTCCCGGCGCTGGATCATCAAGGAGTGCGAGTCTTCTCTGCGTCGGCTCCAGACCGACTGGATCGACCTCTATCAGGTCCACCGGCCCGATGCCCAGACCGATGTGGACGAAACGCTGGCCGGCCTGTCCGATCTGATCCACCAGGGCAAGATCCGCATGGCCGGCTCCTCGACCTTCCCGGCTGAGGAGATCGTGGAGGCGCAGTGGACGGCAGAGCGACGCAACCGTGAGCGCTTCGTCTGTGAGCAGCCTCCCTACTCAATCTTCGCGCGCGGCATCGAGGCGGCCGTCCTCCCCACCGCCGCCCGCTACGGGATGGGGGTCATCCCCTGGAGTCCGCTCAACGGGGGGTGGTTGACGGGCCGCTATCGCCGCGGGATGGGCGCTCCGACGGAGGGAAGGGCCTCCCGCCAGCCCGGCCGCTTCGACCCCGTAAACCCGATCAACGCCCACAAGCTGGACCTGGTGGAGAAGCTGCTGGGGGTGGCCGAGGACGCCGGTTGCTCCCTCACCCACCTGGCCCTGGCCTTTGTCCTTCGCCATCCGGCGGTCAGCGCCGCCATCATCGGACCCCGCACCATGGATCAGCTGATTGACCAGCTCCCGGCGGCGGAGGTGGTACTGGAGGACAAGATCCTCGACCGCATCGATGAGATCGTGCCTCCGGGCACCAACATCAACCCGGAGGACGGTGGCTACGCCGCCCCCGCTCTCACCGCCTCCTGGCGGCGCCGGCGGCCGAGCGGAAGGTAGAAGCGTGACCGACATGCAGCTCGAAGGCGACGCCGAGTCGGCCGGTCTCGACCCGGAGAGGGTGGAGGCCCTGGTCGAGCGGGCCCGGCGGGAGGTGGACCAGGGCCTGCTGCCGTCGTGCCAGCTGGCCATCGCCAGGCACGGCCAATTGGGCGTCCTGCGGACCATCGGTGAGGCTGACAACTCCAGCCGGGCTCGGGCGGTGACGGGGTGACCGGTGCGGCCCAACTCGCCCTCTACTACCAGGCCCTGTTGCATGATCCCGGGGGCCTGTGGGACCAGGCCGTGCTGGCCGATGGCACCGGCCGGGTCCGGGTCCGGCTCCTCGATGCCTTCGGCATTGCGTCCAACCGCACCTTGGGTCTTATCCAGGCCGGGGATGACGGACAGGCCGTGGCCCGAGGCTTCGGACGCACGGTGGGTCCCCGAGCTTTCGGCCATGGAGGGGCGGCCGGCCAGATCGCCTGGGCCGACCCCGACTCGGGCGTCTCTTTCGCTTATCTGACCAACGGCATCGACGCCAACCCCATCCGCATCATGAGGAGGGGGGTCGCCCTCTCCAGCCTGGCCGGCGCCTGTGCGGCCGACTAGCCGGAGGCCGGCAAGAAGCTGATCAGCCAGACGCCGTTGTCAGTGCCGGTGGGCGTCGGGGCGAAGCGGGCGACGTACTGGCCGCCCTGGCCGGGATCGACCCAGCACACGCTGCCATCTTCCTGGGCCCCGGTGGACAAACGCCCGGCCGCCAGCCCGTTGCTGGTGTCGGCGCCGGCCGTCTCCACCGGGCCGGAGGGGACCTGGAGGCGGAAGTCGGCTGGGCGCACATCCACGGGCAGCGGCCCGACGTCTTCAATGTTCACCCCGGCGCAGATGAGGCGCCGACCGGCATCATCCGTCGTCCGCTTCCAGTTACCCACCAGCACCTCGTAGCCCTGAACGGCAACCACGAAGTGGTGGGCTGCTCCGGCCAGGCAGTCTCCCCTCCGAGCCCCGGCATAGACCGGACGAGACGGAGCTACGCAGCCGATGGAGACGGAGCCGGCCGGATCCGAGCCGGCTCCGGAGGGAGAGGCCGAACCACAGGCACCCAACAGCACGGCGGCGGTCACCACCCCGGATCCGAACCTCCACCGGACTCGTCCGACCGGACGCGAACCGTTCTGTCGCCCGAGCCCGCGCATCCGCTGAACATACCCAGCCCGGCCTCCCCATCCGCTGATCCCACTACGGTGAGCGCCCGTGAGCGATGCCAGTCCCAGCATGTCCGTCTCCGAGGCTGACACCTTCCTCACCGGCCCGGGCCAGCTCTTCGAGATCGAGGTGGAAACGATCCGGGGTGTCGCCACCCGCACCTGGAAGAACGCCTTCCCCTCCCTCGGCGCCATTCTGGAAGCCTCCCGGCGCCACGGTGACGCCGCCTTCCTTGTGTACGAGGACGAGCGGACCAGTTTCGAGGCTCATTACCGGTCGGCCGCCGCCGTGGCCCACCTGTTGATCGACCGCTACGGCATCCGCCCCGGGGACCGGGTTGCCATCGCCATGAGGAACTTCCCCGAATGGGCGATGGCCTTCTGGGGCGCGGCCGCAGCCGGCGCGGTGGTCGTCCCTCTCAACGCGTGGTGGACAGCCCCGGAGCTGGCCTACGGCCTGGAGGACTCCGGCTGCCGGGTCGCCTTCTTCGATCTGGAGAGAGCGGAGCGACTGGCCGATCAAGTCCACGGGCTTGACCTCCAGGCCTTGGTGGTGCGGGCCGGGCCGGCCGAGCTTCCCGCCGTGGCCGCCCCCACCGAGAGGCTCGAGGACGTGCTCGCCGCGGCCTTGGCCGGCCTGGCCGCCGCCGAGGCCACGGACTCCGACTCCGCCCCGGATACAGGCTCCGGCTCCGCCACAGGCTCCGGCTCCGGCCCGGCCAGCCTCCTCCCCGAGGCGGCAGTGGGTCCCGAGGACGACGCCACCATCTTCTACACGTCGGGTACGACCGGCCGGCCCAAGGGCGCCGTGGGGACCCACCGGAACATATGCACCAACCTCATGAGCTTGATGTTCTCCAACGCCCGCAGTGCGCTGCGCTCGGGTCGGGCGGCGGGCTCCCCCGCCGGCACCACCAACGAGCGGGTGCACAACGCCTATCTACTCAGCGTCCCGTTCTTCCACGCCACCGGCTGTCACTCCGTGCTGGTAGCCAACACCGCCGCCGGGGGGAAACTGGTGATGATGTACCGCTGGGATCCGGAGCGGGCCCTGGAACTGATCGAGCGCGAGCGCATTACCACCTTCGGCGGGGTGCCGTCCATGGTCATGGGTGTTCTGGATTCACCGAACTTCGATTCACGGGACACGTCCAGTGTGAGGAGCGTCGCCTACGGCGGCGCCCCGGCCCCACCTGAGCTGGTCAAGCGGATCAAGGCCCACTTCCCCGGCGGCCAGCCTTCCAACGGCTACGGACTGACCGAGACGTCCTCGGTCACCACTATGAACAGCGGGGACGATTACGTCCGCAAGCCCCAGAGCGTCGGGCCCCCGGTCCCGGTCTGCGAGGTCAAGGTGGTGGACGAGTCCGGCGCCGAGGCGCCGCCGGGGGAAACCGGTGAACTGTGGATCAAGGGCCCCAACGTGGTCAGGGGCTATTGGAACAAGCCGGAGGCCAGCGCCGAGGCGTTCAGCGACGGATGGCTGCACAGCGGGGACATCGCCCGCATCGACGATGAGGGATTCGTCTACATAGTCGATCGGGCCAAGGACATGGTCATTCGAGGCGGGGAGAACGTCTACTGCGTCGAGGTGGAGGCAGCCCTGTACGAGCACCCCTCGGTAGCCGACTGCGCCGTCATCGGCATTCCCCACGCCGTGCTCGGGGAGGAGGTCGGCGCCGTGGTCCGGCTCCGGGCCGGCTCCGCCCCGGTGGACGAGGACGGCCTGCGGGCCCACGTGGCCGAACGCCTGGCCGCCTTCAAGGTTCCGACCCGCATCTGGTTCCGCACCGAGGAACTGCCCCGCAATCCGGCCGGCAAAATCCTCAAGCGGGAACTGCGCCAGGAGCTGGTCGGATCCTGAACCGGCCATCCTGGACCATCAGGCCGGCCGAGGTCACCGACGCCTACCCCCTGCGTCACCGGGTGCTGCACCCGGAGCTGACTCCCGACGGCGTGGGACTCCCGGGGGACGACCGACCGGGCGCCGGCCACTGGGTGGCGACCACACCCGAACTGGGACTGATCGGGGTCGTGTCGGTGATGCCCGAGGCGGTCCCTTGGGATCCGCAAACGGGTGAGGCCTGGCGACTACGTGGGATGGCCACCGCCCCCGAGGCCCGAGGGTGGGGTGTCGGCGCCGACCTGGTGGCCAGAGTCCTCGAACACGCCCGGGCCCAGAAGGGGCGGATCCTCTGGTGCACGGCCCGGATGGGGGCAGTGGGCTTCTACCAGCGCCAGGGTTTCACCACATGGGGCGAGACGTGGGACGAGCCAGTCATCGGGACCCACATCCACATGCTGCGGCCCTTGTGACCACCGGCCCCGGACGGTCCAACCGCCCGGAGCCCGGGTCCGTTCGATTACTGGTTGGAGCTGATTACTTGTTCGGCTGGGGGGTCAGCCGCAGGTAGGGCTTCAGGGTCTTGAAGCCCTTGGGGAACTTGGTCTTGGCGTCCTCATCGTTGATGGCGGGGGCGATGATGACGTCGTCACCGTCGTTCCAGTTGACCGGGGTGGATACGGAGTAGTTGGCCGTCAGCTGAAGCGAGTCGATAACCCGGAGGATCTCCTGGAAGTTCCGCCCCGTGCTGGCCGGGTAGGTGATGATCAGCTTGACCTTCTTGTCCGGGCCGATGACGAAGACCGAGCGCACCGTCAGGGTGTCGCTGGCGTTCGGGTGGATCATGTCGTAGAGGTTGGCGACCTTGCGGTCCTCGTCCCCGATCAGGGGGAAGTTGAGCTCGTGGCCCTGGGTCTCCTTGATGTCCCCGACCCAGCCCTTGTGGGACTCCACGGAGTCGACCGACAGGCCGACCACCTTGGTGTTGCGCTTCTCGAACTCGCCCTTGAGCCGGGCCACCTCGCCCAACTCGGTGGTGCAGACCGGGGTGAAGTCCTTGGGATGGGAGAACAGCACTCCCCACCCGTCCCCCAGGTACTCATGGAAGTTGATCTTCCCGTCGGTCGTGTCGGCAGTGAAATCGGGGGCTTCGTCGCCCAACCTGAGGCTCATGTGAGACTTCTCCTTTTGCGGATCTCCACTTGTGATCGCCCAGGCTATCCCTCCCAACGCCAATTGTCGACTTGTCCGATCAGGAATTGCGGGAATCGGCCGTCGTTATACTCCGCCCATGCCCGAAACCACCACCGCCGAGCTGCCGGCCGAGGTCTCCGTGGAGGATCAGGCTCCCGTCGCGGAGCCCGAACTGGTCGAGGACGACATGCTGGTCGAGGAGATCTCCATCGACGGCATGTGCGGCGTCTACTGAGCCCAGTCCGGACCCTCGCAGGCAGGCCGCACCCCCGTTGAGCTTCGACAGCGCCCGGGCCTACCGGCTCCATCCTCAGGTCGCTCTCCGACCCGAACCCTTCGGCGCACTCGCCTATCACTATGGAAACCGGAAGCTGGTCTTCCTCCGGGCTCCGGAGCTGGTGGAGCTGGTGAGGCAGCTCGATCAGCACCCCTCGGCGGACGAGGCGCTGGCCGGCCTGCCCGCGGCCCGCCGGCCCGCCTTCCGAAAGGCCCTGGCCTCGCTCTCGGGCTCGGACATGATCACCGAAGCCGCCCATGACTGAGGCGCTGGCTGTCCAGCTCAAGGCCGGCCTGGACGCCCCAATCTGCCTGACCTGGGAGCTCACGTACAGCTGCAACCTGGCCTGCGTCCACTGTCTGTCCAGTTCGGGCCGTCGGGATCCGAACGAGTTGAGCACCGCCGAGGCCATGGCCGTGATCGACGAGCTGGCCGCCATGTCGGTCTTCTACGTCAACGTGGGCGGGGGCGAGCCGACCATCCGGCCCGACTTCTTCGAGCTGCTCGACTACTCCGTGGCCCAGGGGGTCGGGGTCAAGTTCTCCACCAACGGTTCCCGGATCGGCGCCGCCGAGGCCGCCCGACTGGCCGGCACGGACTACGTGGACGTCCAGATCAGTATCGACGGGGCGACGGCGGGGACCAACGACCGGGTGCGGGGAGAGGGTTCCTTCACTGTGGCCAGACGGGCCATGGACAACCTGGCCGAGGCCGGGTTCGGCCCTTTCAAGATCAGCGTGGTCATGACCCGGCACAACATCCCCGAGCTGGACGCTCTGGCCGAGTTGGCTCAGGGCTACGGAGCCGAGTTGCGCCTGACCCGGCTGCGACCCTCAGGCCGGGGCGTCGACAGCTGGGCCGAACTTCATCCCACTCCTGACCAGCAACGCCACCTCTACCAATGGCTGCTGGAACGTCCGGGCGTGCTCACGGGCGACTCCTTCTTCCACCTCTCCGCCCTGGGCGAGTCGCTGCCCGGCCTCAACCTCTGCGGCGCCGGCCGGGTGGTGTGTCTAATCGATCCGGTGGGAGACGTCTACGCCTGCCCCTTCATCCTGCACCCCGAGTTCCGGGCCGGCAGTGTCAGGGACCCGGGCGGGTTCGAGGCGGTATGGAAAGCATCGGAGCTCTTCGCCGGGCTGCGCCAGCCCACCAGCGCCGGGGCCTGTGCCTCCTGTGGCTCCTACGACGCCTGCCAGGGTGGGTGCATGGCGGCCAAGTTCTTCACCGGGCTGCCCCTGGACGGCCCTGATCCAGAATGCGTCTTCGGACACGGGGCCCAAGCTCTGGCGGCGGTGGCCCCGGGCGCCGTGCCCTCCCCGGGCCCCGGGCATTCCAAGCCGGTTCGGCTCAGTCTCGGCCGGCGGCGTTAGTCCCCGAGTCGGCGGAGGAAGCCAGGCGGAATGACGACGTCCTCCGGGCCGAGTTCATCAACCGACTTCCGGCCCAGGCCCCGCAGAGCGGAATCGATGCCGTTGCTGAAGATGTCCAGAACGTTCTCCACGCCGGCCTGCCCGTTGGCCGCCAGCCCCCACAGGTAGGCCCGGCCGATCATCACGGCCCGGGCCCCCAGGGCCAGGGCCTTGACGACGTCACCGCCGCGCCGGACTCCCCCGTCCAGCACCACCTCGACGTCCCGACCCACCGCCTCCACCACGGCCGGAAGGGCACGGATCGAAGCCGGGGTCGTGTCCAGGTTGTTGCCGCCGTGGTTGGACACCGAGATGGCGCTGGCGCCGATGTCCACCGCCCGCCGGGCGTCATCGATCCTCATGATTCCTTTGATCATGACCGGGCCGCCCCACTCTTGACAGATCCAACGCAGGTCATCCCAGGATGGCGGCGGAGTCTGAGCCCACTCCCCGTAGGCGTCGAAAAACCCCGGCGCCGGCTCCCCCGGCACCACCATGTTGGGTGCCGTCAGACCGGGTGGGCCCCCCGCCCGCGCCCATTGAGCCAACCAACGGGGGCGTCGGATGACCTCCGGCGCGTAACGCCTAACGGCCTCCCGGTCGATCCGGCTGGGGATGAAGGGGCTGCCCCAGTCCCGGGCATGGACGAAGGACCAATCGAGGGTGACGATCAGTCCCATGCATCCCGTGGAGCGGGCTCGCTCAAGCCTCTGGACGATCCGGTCCCGGCTTCCGCACCAGTATGTCTGGAAGAAGGTCTTGGGGTTGGCCGCCACCACCTCCTCGACCGGCTTGCTGGCGAAGCAGCTGAGTCCCATGGCGGTATCCCGCGCCGCCGCCGCCCGGGCCACAGCCACCTCGGCGCCGGGATGTACTGCTTGGACTCCGGTGGGGGAAATGACCACAGGCAGGGATATCGGCACCCCCATGACGCTGGTCGAGAGCTCTCGCCCGCTGGGCTGGCCGGCCACGTGAGGGGCGAAGCCGAGCTCGTCGAAGGCCGCCATGTTGTCGTTGTAGGTGACGCCGCGCTCAGCTCCGGCCAATAGGGCGGAGTAGACCGAAGGGGGCAGGCGCTTCTGCGCCCTTCGCTGGGCCTCCGCCACCGTCTCCATCCAGTCTCCGGCCATGGGCGGCCCAGGATACGGGCCGGAGATGGCACAGTGGGAATGTGTCCCGTTCCGCGCCGGCCCGCGCCCGATGACGCCGGGCGGCGGTCGCCCGTCACGTCATTGACTCGTCATCTGGGCCGGCTGAGCTGGCCCGAGGTGCCCGAGGGCTGGTTGTTGGTCGTGCCCTTGGGGGCCACGGAGCAGCACGGGCCCCATCTGCCCGTTGACACCGACACCACCATCGCCACCGAGCTGGCCACCCGGTTGGTGACCGGCCGCCCTGACGCCGTACTCGGCCCCCCTCTCCCCTACGGGGCCAGCGGTGAGCACCGGCACTTCCCCGGAACCCTGTCCTTGGGGGCCCAGGCGCTGGAGTCCGTGGTGGTGGAGCTGGTCCGCTCGGCCGACCACTTCGCCGGCACTGTCCTGGTCTCGGGTCACGGCGGCAACGCCGCCCCCCTGCGGCGGGCGTTGGTCCGGCTGGCCGCCGAAGGGCGGAAGGTCATGTCCTGGTCCCCCGGTCCCACCATCCTCGGCGCGGCCACCCCGGATCTGACCGCCAGGCTGTCCGGGGACCACCATGCCGGCCTGGTGGAGACATCGGTCATGCTCGCCCTGCGTCCTGAATCAGTCCGCGTCCCCCAGATTGCTCCCGGTCGGGTGGTGGCGCCGCTGAGCGAGCTCATGCCCCGTCTTCTCCGGGACGGCGTGGGTGGGGTCTCGGCCGACGGGGTCCTCGGGGACCCGACCGGAGCCAGCGCCGAGCTGGGGCATCGGTGGCTGACGGCTCTGATGGCCGATCTGGCCCGGCAGGTCCGCCAATGGGCCGTCTCGGCGGCAGGGCCTTCCCCTGGGGACTTCCGGGCTACCCGGGAGGAATGGGGTCCTTCCCGGGAGGAGCCTGCTCGATGACGACCAGTCGGGTGGCGGTGGTCACCGGCGCCGCCCGCGGCATCGGCGCGGCGGTGGCGGCGGGCCTGGCCGCCGACGGGTGGAAGCTGGTCCTGGTCGACATCTGTCACGATGAGCCGGGCCTGCCCTATCCCCTGGCCACCCGCGCCGAGCTGGACCAGGTGGCGGCTGACTGCGATGCCCTGGCCGTGGTAGGCGACGTGCGCAGCCAGGTCGACCTGGATGCGGCCGTGGCCGCAGCTGTCGAGACCCACGGCGGCATCGACGCCGCAGTGGCCGCCGCCGGGGTGATAGCGGGGGCCAAACCGGGCTGGGACACGCCGGACCAGATGTGGGACGTCTTGATGGGGGTCAACCTGGCCGGGGTGTGGAAGCTGGCTCGGGCCACGGTCCCGGCCATGCTGGCGAGACCCGAACCGAGGACGGGACGATTCGTGGCCGTTTCCTCGGTGGCGGGCATGACCGGCATGCCCCTATTGGCGGCCTACTCGGCCTCCAAGCACGGTGTCATCGGTCTGGTCCGCTCCATGGCCGCCGAACTCGGCCCTCTGGGTATCACCGCCAATGTGGTCGCGCCCGGCTCGACGGCCACCGCCATGCTCCAGGCCAGCGCCGAGATCTACGGGCTGGCCCACCAGGACGAATTCAGCGTCCACCATCCGATGGGCCGTCTCCTCGAGCCTGCCGAGGTGGCGGCCGTAGTGCGCTGGCTGCTCAGCCCGGCCAGCTCAGCACTGACCGGCGCCGTCCTGCCCGCCGACGCCGGCATGTCAGCGGCCCAATAGCCGCCACTCTCCGAGGCCGACCACCTTCAGTGGTCGGGAATGAGGGATGCAACATGAACCACCCCACCGCGGATCTTGCCGTTGGTCGACTGATGGAGAACGGATATTCGTTCCGTAACCATTCTGAAATAAAGATCGGCGGCCGGTTCAAGTCGCATGTGCCGAGGGCCAGTGCCGGTCTGATCGCAGCAGCTGCGGATGATGAGACGGCTCCGGACGGCTCGGGAGTCGAACCGGCCGGCCGTCACCGCCGGGCCCGGCCGATCGATTCGTTCTATCCGGCGCCCGTCGCCCCGTAGACGGGATAGCGCCGGCCCCGGGGCACCACGTCCTCATCCGCCTCGTTACCCCAGGCTGTCCAGCCCAGCCGGGGATAGCGGGCGAACAGTTCCAGATAGGGCCCCGGTGAACAGGACTCGATGAGCCCGTACTGCTCGTCGGGCTTGCGGGAGTGCTCCCGTTTGCGGGACTCGATCATGTTCACCTGCCGCCGGCCGGCCGCCGCGGTGCGCAGGCTGCCCCGCACGCCGAAGAGGATGGGCTCGGTCACATTGCGGAAGTAGAACCCCACTCCCCGCCCGTCCGGCCCTCCGTCCCGGCGTCGCTTGGCCCAGACCACCATGGCCTTGTAGGTGAATCCCCAGGCCTCCAATACCGACAGGCCCTCGGCAACCAGGGCGTTGGGCACCCACAGGTAGCAGTGCGACCGGGCGGCCATCAGATCGGCCACCGGGAGCTCGGCTATCTCCTTCCAGCCCATGGTGTCGTAGCGGGACAGCCGGCTGTGCTCGGGGGCGACCTTGCCCGTCCGGTTGAGGAATCGCCACGGCGGATCGGCCAGGACCGTGCCGAAGGGTTGGCCACCGAGATCGTCCAGGTTGAGCACCATAGGGCCGCCCGGATCCAATCAGCTGGGGCTCCAGGACAGGCGGATGGGCAGCCACCACGGTGTCCGGCTGGCTACCTTGGCGGCCGTGCCGGCGTGGCGCTGTCCCAAATGCGATCGGCAGTTCGCCCGGGTCAACCAGGGCCACGAGTGCGCCCCGGCCATGAGCCTGGAGGAGTACTTCTCAACCGGTCCGGCCCGGGAGCGACCCATCTTCGAAGCCGTCATGGCCCATATGGACACCGTGGGGCCCGTGCATATCGAGCCGGTTTCGGTCGGGATCTTCCTGAAGCGGGCCCGCAGCTTTGCTGAACTGCGGCCCATGACCCGCTGGGAGACCCTGTCCTTCTCACTGCCCCGGGCCGAATCCCACCGCCTCATGACCAGGAAGGTCGTGGCCTACGGCGGCCATCACTACCACGTCGTCAATCTGCGCGGCCCCGAGGATCTGGACGACCGGATGCGGGGCTGGCTGACCGAGGCCTACCTGAACTCACCCGAGTAACCCGCCGGCCGGCCGAGGGCCGGGCCCCGGGGCTGTCAGGATGACGGCGAAATGACCTTCACCGACCGCACCCTCCCCGCCACCCTCGACCGACTCGTGGTCGGGCGCCGGCGGGAGACCGAGGTGCTGGTAGCCGCCCTGGCCGCCGGCCGCCATGTGCTCCTGGAGGGCCCGCCCGGTACCGGTAAGTCCACTCTGCTGCGGGCCCTGGCCGAAGGGGCGGGACTGGACTTTGAACTGGTCGAGGGCAACGCTGAGCTGACCCCGGCCCGCCTGGTCGGCCACCACGATCCCAGCCGGGTGATGGCGGAGGGTTACTCGCCCGACGTGTTCGTGGAGGGCCCCCTGGCCCTGGCCATGCGGCAGGGCTCGCTCCTCTACGTCGAGGAGATCAACAGGGTTCCGGAGGAGACTCTCAACGTCTTGATAACGGTCATGTCCGAGGCGGAGCTGAACGTGCCCCGACTGGGCCGCATCACCGCCGCCAAGGGCTTCCGGCTGGTGGCCGCCATGAACCCCTTCGACGCGGTGGGCACGGCCCGCATCTCCTCGGCCATATACGACCGCACCTGTCGGATCCTGATGGGCTACCAGGAGGCCGAGGACGAGGTGGAGATCGTCCGGCGCGGGGTCGAGCCGGTCAGCGCCTCCCCGGAGTGGACGACCAAGGTGGTGGACCTGGTCCGGCTCACCCGCCGCCACCCCGACATCCGGGTGGGTTCCTCGGTCCGAGGCGCCCTGGACACGGTGATGGTGGCCGCGGCGCTGGCCGAGCTGCGGGGCCGGCGGCCCACCGATCCGCAGGTGGGATTGGACTCCGCCCTGGCCGCCTTGTCCGGCCGGATCCGGATCCACGAGGGATCGGCCCGCACCGCCGAGCAGATCGTGACCGAGCTGTGGGAGCAGGTCTTCGGCCGGGCCCGGGACGGAGGCTGGTCGGAGCAGGCTCCTGAGGAAGGTGACGCCGAGGAAGATGCCGCCGACGGCGCCCAGGGGTCGGGCGGGGGAAAAGCGAAGGCCCCGCCGGCCTGAGGCCGTCGGCGGGGCCGCACCGGGTCCACGAGGGCGCCGATGCCCGGGACAGCGTCAGCGAAGAAAGGCGGCGGACCACGTCGCGACGAGAACTGGCCCGGCGGGCCGGCTTCGCCCAGCTCTCGCCCCGACCGGGGGAGCTGGACGGGGATGCCTTCGATCAGGCGCTGTCCGATGACCCGGACGCCGCGCTCGGGCTGCTGGCCGAACTGGCCGGGGCCACCGATGCCCGGCTGCGCGAATTGGCCCGCCAGCTGGCCGGCCGGGTCCTGGTCCGGGTCGGGCGGGCCGGGCCTCCCCGGGCGGCCGGTGTGGGCCGCATGCAGGCCGCCCGTTGGGCTGACGGGGGGGATCTGGACATCGACTCCAGCCTGGAGGAGATCATCGGTGCCCGGTTGGCTGATCGCCCCTTGGACCTGGAGTCGATGCAGGTCCGGCGCTGGGCCCGGCCCGCCACCGCCATCTGCCTGCTGATAGACCGCAGCGGATCCATGGGCGGCCCGCGACTGGCCAGCGCCGCCCTGGCCGCGGCGGCGGTGGCCTGGAGGGCGCCGGATGACTACAGCGTGGTGGCCTTCGCCGATGAGGCCGTGGTGGTGAAGGCCCAGGACGAGTTTCGTCCGGTGGAGGCGGTGGTGGATGACCTTCTGTGCCTCAGGGGCCACGGCACCACCAACCTGGACCTGGCCCTGACCGTGGCCCGGACCCAACTCGACCGTTCGACGTCGAAGGATCGCCTGGTGCTGCTCCTATCCGATGGCCGGCCCACGGCCGGCGCCGACCCGGTCGGAGCCGCCAGGGCCCTCGAGCGCCTCCTGGTTCTGGCCCCGGCGGGAGACTCCCGGGAGGCCGCCGCCCTGGCCCGGGCGGCCGGGGGCCGGGCCGTCGAGCTCGGGGGCCCCTCCACCGTGCCATCCGCCCTGGCCGGCCTCATCGGCGGGTGAAGGTCGAGCCGGTCCTGCCGGCCCACTGGGGCCTCACCCTCGATGCCGGTCTGCGCCGCACCGACACCGGCCGGGTCCTGATCGGGGGATACCCGATGCGGGTCCTCCGCCTCAGCCCGGCCGGGGCCAGGGCGGTCGATGACTGGGCGGCCGGGGGGCCGGTGGGTAAGGCGACCACGGCCCAGACGCTGGCCCGACGCCTGGTGGACGCCGGCATGGCCCATCCGGCGCCGGGGCGAACCGCGGCGCATGCCCATGCGGTGGCCCCGCCCGACACGACCGGGGCACCGCATCCGACCGTCAGCCTGGTGGTACCCACCCGGGACCGGCCCGAGGCTCTGGTCCGACTGCTCAACACCGCCCTGGGCCACGGTTTCGGAGGTCCCCGAGCGCCGGGCTCAGGCTGGCCGGTGCCCGACGAGGTCATCGTGGTCGATGACGGATCCGCCGACCCGGCGGCGGTGGCAGCCGTGTCCACCCGCTTCGGGGCCCGCCTGCTCCGCCACGAGCGGTCCCTCGGCCCGGGAGCGGCCCGTAACCGGGGCTGGCGCTCGACTGAAGGCGAGCTGATCGCCTTCCTGGATGACGACTGCCGCTGTCCGGAGGGCGCCGCTTGGCTGGAGCCGCTGGCCGCCCTGTTCGAGGATCCCTCGGTGGCCCTGGCCGCGCCTCGGGTGCAGGCGGCCCGGGGCCGGGCCCCGGGTTGGCTGTCCGCCTACGAGTCGGTTCACAGCCCCCTGGATCGGGGCCCGGCCCCGGCCCCGGTGCGTCCGGCCAGCCCGGTCCCCTTCGTCCCGGCCGCCGCCCTGCTGGTGCGGCGCGCCGCCCTGGAGGCGGCGGGCGGCTTCGATGAGTCGCTACCGGTCGGCGAGGACGTCGATCTGGTCTGGCGCCTGGCCGCGACGGGCTGGTCGACGCGCTACGTGCCCGAGGCGGTCGTCACCCATGATGTCCGGGAGGTCCTGGGGTCATGGCTGGCCCAGCGCTTGCGATACGGAGGCTCGGCGGTGGCCCTGGACCGGCGCCACCCGGGGGCGGTGGCCCCGATCCGCCTGTCGGGCTGGACTGGCCTGGCCGGGGCTCTGGTCGTGTCGGGCAGTCCGGCCGGGCTGGTGGCCGGGGTAGGCGTGGGGGCCGGGACCACCACCCGCCTCGTCGCCCGCCTGGGGGGGCTCGAGCATCCCCTGACCGAGGCCGTTCGCCTGGCCGGCCGGGGCCATATGTGGGCCGCGGCGCGGATCCTCGGAGCGCTGCGCCGGGAGTGGTGGCCCCTTCTTCTGATCGGCTCGTCCACCCGGCCCGGCCGCCGGGTGGCCGTCGTGGTCCTGGTGGCGGCGGTGGCCGAGGCCTGCCGCAGCCGGCCCGCCAGCGTCACCCGCCGACGCTGGCTGGGCCTGCGGTTGGCCGATGATGCTGCCTACGGCGCCGGCCTTTGGTCAGCGGCGCTGGCCGCCGGCCGCTTCGGAGCGCTGATGCCCTGCCGGGTTGGTCAGACGACGTCGTCGACGTAGGTCTCGCGGACCACCCGCCGGCGGGCGGCCGGGACGACCGGCCTGCGGACCACGGGCGCCACCGGAACGGCGTCGTTCACGTAGGTCGTGCGCCGGCGATAAGCGCCGCCGCCCCATCCCCCACCGAAGCCCATGACGGACAGGGCCACCAGCAGTCCGATGGCCCCGATCACCATGAGGACCACTCCGACGGTGTTGATGTCGAAGCCGCTGTTGTAGACGTGCACACCAAAGGCCAGGACGGCTCCCACCGCCAACAACACGATGCTCACACCTATACCCATGGCACTCTCCTGACTCGGTCCGAGGCGGTTACGCCTCCCTTACGGACACCGTTCCCCGTGTCGGCCCGGCTCAATCTCCCGGGAGGTCGGTCGGAGCTTCGGGAGAGTCAGCCGATCTGGTTGGCGCCGTGGCGGCGGACGAAGTCGTTGACGGCGTAGTAGGCGTCGATGGACTCCCCGGCGTCGCCCCAGTAGCCCTCCAGGACGTCATAGGCCATCCGGCCCGCCTCCACGTAGGCGTTGTTGACGTCGGTGATCTCCAGTTCACCCCGCGCCGAAGGCACCAGGGTCTTGATGATCTCGAACACGGTGGTGTCGTAGAAGTAGATCCCGGTCACGGCGTAGGCGCTGGGCGGATCTTCGGGCTTCTCCACGATCCTGACCACTCGGCCGTCGCTGAGTTCGGGTACGCCCAGATGGCGCAGGTGCTCGGGCTCGCTGACCGGAGTGAGGATGATCCGGGCCCCGGCCGGGGAGGCCTCGAAGGCCCGCACCGAGGCGGCAATGCCTCGCTCGACGATGTTGTCGGCCAGAAAGACGCAGACCGAATCGTCCCCGGCAAAGCGCTCGGCCAGGCCCAGAGCCTCGGCTATCCCGCCCGCCTTGGCCTGATAGGCGTAGGAGAGGCGGTCGATCCCCCAGTCGTGGCCGTTACCGAGCAGGCGCAGGAACTCCCCGGCGTGGGTGCCCCCCGTGACCAGCATGATCTCGCCCACCCCGGCCTGAACCAGGGCCTCGATGGCGTAGGTGACCATGGGCCGGTCGTAGATCGGCAGCAGGTGCTTGTTGGTGATGAGGGTCACCGGGTACAGGCGGCTGCCGGTACCGCCGGCCAGGATGATCCCTTTCACGGCGGCGGATGCTAGAGCGGGGATAGCTTCGCCGGTATCGACACGCCATTGGCCCGGGTCATGACCCTCAATCTGTGGAACCTGTCCGGGCCCTGGCGGGAGCGGCGGGACGAGATCGTGGCCTGGCTCGACCTGCTCGATCCCGACGTCGTCGCCTTCCAGGAGGTGGTGGAGAACGCCGACGGGCGCAACCAGGCCGAGTACCTGGCCTCGCGAGCGGCCCGGAAGTTCCACGTCGCCTTTGGCGGGGTCCCGTGGCGGGACCGCCGCTTCGGCAACGCCGTGCTGTCGCGCTGGCCCATCCAGTCCACGGCGGTGGCCGAGCTGCCCCGGTCCTCGCTCTCCGGGGACATCGAGCGCTTGGCTCTCCACGTGCGGACGAACTCACTGGATGTGTTCTGCACCCATCTGTCCTGGCGCATGGACGATGGCGCCATCCGGGAGGCCCAGGTGCGCGCCCTCATGGACTTCGTCCGGGCCCGGGCCGATCCGGCCGGAGTTCCACCCATCCTGGCCGGGGACATGAACGCCGATCCGGAATCCAACGAGATCCGTTACCTGTGCGGGCTGGCGGCCTTGGGCGGGGACAGCGCCTACTTCCAGGACGCCTGGGGCCTGTCCGGAGGCGGGGAGCCGGGCTGGACGTGGGACAACCGCAACCCCCTGGCCGTGGCGGCCCGGGAGCCGGACCGGCGCATCGACTACATCTTCCTGGGCTGGCGACCCGGGCCCCGGGCCTGGATCCGCCGGGCCGAGGTGGTGGCCAACCGGGCCCTGACCGGCGTCCAGGCCAGCGACCATTACGGGCTCGTGGCCGAGTTGGCCAAGGCCCCCGACGACGCCGAGCCGTAAGATGCCGTTGTGTCCGTATATGAGCAGCAGATAGGGGCCCTGGGCGGCGGTCAGTTCGACCTGGGCCAGTTCAAGGGCAAGGCCACCCTGGTCGTCAACGTCGCCTCCAAGTGCGGCCTGACGCCCCAGTACGCCGAGCTGGAGAAGCTCCACGAGCGCTTCGCCGACCGGGGCTTCTCGGTCATCGGGGTGCCGTGCAACCAGTTCGGTGGTCAGGAGCCGGGCAGCGATGAGGAGATCGCCACCTTCTGCTCCACCACCTACGGGGTCACCTTCCCCATGACCGAGAAGGTCGACGTCAACGGGGACGAGCGCCACCCGATCTATGGAGAGTTGACCGCCACCCCCGACGCCGAGGGCAAGGCGGGCGACATCCAGTGGAACTTCGAGAAGTTCCTCATCTCGCCCGAGGGTGAGGTGGTGGCCCGCTTCCGGCCCATGACCACCCCGGAGGACGCCGAGGTAGTCAAAGCGGTGGAGGCGGCCCTCCCGGCCTGACTCCGGCCCCTCCGACGGCCTAGCATCGGGCCTGACCCCCCGGAGGGGCCATCGAACATCCCAGCAGGTGTTCGAACATTCTGTGGAGAACCTCTATCCGTACCGGGGTCTTCCGGGTACAATTGGTTTCCCGCGGGCAAGCATTTGCCTGTCCGCCGTGGCCCTCCGGAGGCGCCTTGCCCACCGCTCATCGCTCAGAGCGCGAAGAAGAAGATCTCGTCCACCTGTACCTGGTGGACATCGGTCGGCACGAGTTGCTGACCAAGGATGACGAGGCGCGCCTGGGTGAGGCCATCCGGCTGGGGACCCAGGCCCGGGCCGATCTGGAGAAGGCCAAGGCCAAGGAGTTGACCGCCGCCCGCCGGCGGGAGTTGCGCCGCCAGATCGGTGCCGCCGATGCCGCCACCGACACCTTCGTCAAGGCCAACCTGCGCCTGGTGGTGTCGATTGCCAAGAAGTACCAGTCCTCCGGCCTGCCGCTCCTGGACCTGATCCAGGAGGGCAACCTCGGCCTCATGCATGCGGTGGAGAAGTTCGACCACCGCAAGGGCTTCAAGTTCTCCACCTACGCCACCTGGTGGATCCGCCAGGCCATCACCAGGGGCATCGCCAACACCGGGCGCACCATCCGCCTGCCGGTCCACGCTGGCGACCTGGCCACCCGGGTCCGGAAGGTGGCGGCCGAGCTCGAGTTGACCCTCCACCGCCAGCCCCGGATCGATGAGTTGGCCGAGGCCTGTGAGATGGACGTGGCCCAGCTGACCGAGATCCTGCGCTACGGGTCGGAGCCGGTGTCCCTGGACGAGACGGTGGGTGAGGATTCCGACACCGAGTTCGGTGAGTTGGTGGCCGACACCACCGCCGCCAACCCGTTGGAGGAGGCCATCACGGCCGCCCTGCCCCGGGAGGTGGAGCGGATGTTGCGGCCCCTGGACGACAGGGAACGCCAGATTCTCCGTCTCCGCTTCGGCCTCGACCGCGGTGAGCCCCGGACCCTCGAAGAGGTGGGCGAGCACTTCGACCTGACCCGGGAGCGCATCCGTCAGATCGAGTCTCGGGCCATGTCCAAGCTGCGCCACCCCTCGGCGGCGGTGGACGCCTCCGAGCTGGTCGGCGGCTGAGCCCAGCCTGGCCTGACAGCATCACCGTGGCCGAGACCGGGCCCCAGCCGCTCCTGACCCGGACGGTCGAGGCCGAGCCGGTCATCACCGACCCGGCCCTCGACGGGGACCACGAGCGGATGAGCCACATCGTCCTGGAGGGCTACAAGCCCAAGGAGGGCGACTTCGTCTCCACCGGTCCCACCGTGGTGGAGGGCATGGTCAACGGCACCCCGGTGCGGGCCCTCTGCGGGAAGGTGTGGGTGCCCGGGCGCGACCCCCGGCGCTATCAGCTGTGCGGCACCTGCCGGGAGATTGCCGAAGGCATGGGCTGGAAGGTCCCGGCCGGCTAAGCCTCTTGGAGGGCCGGGGCGATGAGAGCGGCGGCGCCGACCGCTCCCGCTGTCATGCCCAGAACCAGGGCCCGGGTGCGCTTGGGTAGGCCCCGGTAACCGATGAGGGTGGCCACCAGGTCCCCGGCGTCGGCCAGTCCTCCCGCCTCCACCCACCCCCGGGTGCCCCGGTGGTTGCGGGCCGCCAGCACCACCCCGAGGCCCAAGGCGATGTCCCGGCCGCCGAGGGCCCGGGACAACACGGTGCGGGTGTCCCGTTCCGTGGCCGGGCCGACCCAGGGCTCGGTGATCCGGTCCGGCACGACCCAGGCCAGGATGCCTATGGCCATGCGCACCAGGCCGAGGAGTTCGGCATAGCGGGTGGCGTCGGCGTAGTCGAGGTCCGGACGGGGCATGGCCCTTTCTACTTCAGGCCTACGGTACGGACTTTCCGGATGAACGCCTCCAGGAGGTCGCGGTTGTATCGCTGCCCGGTGTGCGCCGCCCCCCTGGAGTCGGGCCCCACCGCCTACACCTGCTCGGCCGGCCACGGCTTCGACCGGTCCCGGGAGGGTTACGTCAATCTGTTACTGCGCCCGCCGCGTAACCGGTCCTCGGGGGATTCCCTGGAGATGATCCATGCCCGCCGGCGCTTCCTGGACGGCGGCCACTTCGACGCCGTGCGCGACGCCGTCCTGGGCGCGGTCGGCCCGGGCCCCCTCCTCGACGTCGGCTGCGGGGAGGGCTACTACACCCGCCCGCGGGGCCAGATCGGCGGGACCTGGGTGGGCGGCATCGACGTGTCGCGCCCGGCCATCCGCCTGGCGGCCCGGCGGGGTCCGGACATCGCCTACGCGGTGGCCAATGCCTTTGATCTACCGGTGGTTTCAGGAAGCATCGACAACGTGGTCAGCGTCTTCGGGCCCATCGCCCCGGATGAGATCGATCGGGTCCTCTCCTCCGCCGGCCGGGTGGTGGTGGCCGGACCGGCCCCCTCCCACCTGATCGAGCTCAAGGAGCTCCTCCTATCCGAGGCCCGGCCTCATGAGCTGCGCCACCCGCTCCAGGACGACCCGCGATTCCGGGTGACCGAGCAGGCCCGGGTCACCCGGACACTCGTCCTCGACCGTCCCGAGGTGGAGGCACTGGTGGACATGACCCCCTACCGCTGGCAGATCCCCGCCGAGCGCCGGAGCCAGCGGGATGCGATCGACGCCATGACGGTGACGGCCGACTGTCTCATCATCACCCTGGCCCGGGCCCGGGCCGGCTCCGGCGCCGGGAGGTCCCCGGAAGGAGCCGGTTGATGGAGGGGAGCGACGCCGGGGCCTGGTGGTTGCGCGTCGAGTGCGTACCGGCCGAGGCCGAGGTGGCCGCCGATCGTCTCTGGGCCCTCGGCGCCAGCGCCGTGGCGGAGGAGACCGGCCGGTTGACGGCGGGCTTTACCGACCGGGAGTCGGCCCTGGCGGCGGCGGCCGAACTGGAGACCCGCTGGACCGTCCGGACCGGCGGGGACGACGGGGCTTGGCGGTCGGCATGGCGGGCCTACGCCCGGCCGGTGGGGGTCGGCCCCTTCCTCATCCGGACCATCGGGGGCGGCGCCGAGGGGGCCGGTCGCCAAACCGGCCCGATCACCCTTGACATCGATCCAGCCGACAGCTTCGGTAGCGGCCACCACCCCACCACCCGCCAGTGCCTGGCCGAGGTGGCCCAGCTGGCCGGGCCGGGCCGCTCCGTCCTCGACGTTGGGTCCGGCAGCGGCGTGCTGGCGGTGGCCGCCGCCCGCCTGGGCGCCGGAGAGGTGGTCGCCATCGACCTGGACCACCGGGCGTCGCTGGCCACCCGGGCCAACGCCGCCGCCAATGGGGTCGACCTGCTGGTGCTGACGGCCGGGCCTGACGCCCTGCGGGCCGGATTCGACCTGGTGGTGGCCAACCTGGGTGG